>ERZ779737.2221-NODE-2221-length-13217-cov-4.940207_pt1 | contig 13217 bp, 23 predicted proteins | sample MGYA00511889_ERZ779737 | MGnify/ENA primary metagenome ERZ779737 (study PRJEB29588, sample SAMEA2163575) | human gut metagenome | biome: human gut; feature: human-associated habitat; material: faeces | place: Denmark | collected 2008/2010 ...
AGGTATAAATATGGTTGTTCTCCTGTATCAGCTGTCCAAGTACATCATACGTGTACAATGGCGCTCTTAATCTAGAAAAGTTCCGGTTTTGGTCATGGACCTATAACAAAACACTATTAAAGAAATATTATGCATCCCTTATCGGTTATTTTTTTAATATTTTCCTCTTTTGTTGTTGGCATAATAACAATACAGTCAGCATCCAGCAACACTTTAACTGTATGAGATAATTGTTCTTTAAGATGTTCTATATCTTTTGAATTCATCCACGGATAACAAAATACTTTCTTTCCATTTGCGTAACCTATTGCTGCCGATGCTTTCCAACGCTCACCACTTACAAAGTAAATATTTCTATTTATTCTTTCAGAAGAAATACAAAACATTTTTTGAATAGATGAAAAATCTGTATCTGTTAGTTTACAATGTATACCATGTTCAATCTGCTCTTTTATTGTTCTTTTATTAATCTTAGGCTTAATACCGAACACCCTATTCTTTCTATATTGGTATAAATCATTTCCAATATACCAACTAATATCTACAACATCTTTAATAGTCTTTTCTATGCCATCAAAATAAACTTTTCCCTCATAAAAATCAGTATTTCCAGTTATACCACAACTTAGTGCTGCACCTCCTTCTCCAAACTCACCAATAATACCATATAGGTTTCCACTAGAAAACTCAAAATCCCTTTTCTGTAAACATTCCTGCACAATACCATAGTGGAACAGATTACACTCCCCCCAAAAAGATATATCCTTTAATGTCATTTTTTCCAAAATTGCCACCACTTTTTCTGCTTCTTAAATCCTATAATTTTTACATTTGATATTGAAATCGGGCCTGGCCTATCACTTATTCGTGCAATATCCCAAAGCGAACGATCATCCAACAATTTATCTTTTGAAAACGTCACACTCGTCTCAAACTCTATTACAGTATCAAGTCTCCTATTCTACAACAACTATTTTCCGTATGCCCATGCAGTGTTGTTTTGCATTAATTCTGGAATTAACTGATTTGAAATAACAAAAATCTTATGTGTTAATGAGCCAGTAGATAGAAACTCTACTGACCCATTTGCATTAAATTTGTAATTACATTTTAATTATCATTTGTGTAAATTTCCTTTAATTGAAACTTCGGATTAAATATATTGTTAAAAAATTCTTCTATTGAGTTACCTGCAATTGACAAACTCATCCAATCACCCAGGTATATTTTTTTACTTTCACTTACATAAATAACCCAATCATAACATTCACCTATAGGAAATAGTTCCTCATTACTGGCAGCATTAAATATTTCCATTCTATCATATTCACCACTCGCAGCAACCACTGGATTAAAATGCAAAGTTACTCCCAAATGATTTTCATTACCAGAAGTTCTAATTTGTAATCCGCCTAACTCTTTTAAAACAGATTCTGCATAATCATTAATAATATATCCTTCCTCTGACAAAATCTCAACACACGAAGTTATATCTTGCTTTCTGTCATCACTCCACCCACTTTTTTTTAAAACCTTTAACACATATTCATCTAAAAATTCACTATTCATATTGACCTCCTAATGAATATCCTCTATTCCAAGGAAATCTATCAATGGTTGACACACATCACATGGGGCTTTATACGTTCCATGTACACCACTTACATCACTTGCTTTTCTAACATTTGCAATCGAAATAGGTTCTGTCATACTGATAATTTTCCTGTATACGGCCACACATGTGATCCGTTCCATCCGACGAATTCCATGCTGCCTGCGCAATGTGCTCTGTCGGACTGCCGTACATATTGTAAGCATAAGTTCCCTGCTTCCGTCGCAGCAATTACATTTCCGGTGGTTCCTATACTGCTCCCCCTGTCATCCACACCATTAATTATCTTTAAATTAACAAATATCACATAATATAAAAAATAGTAAAAAAATCATAATGATTATACTTACTGGCTTTTACAAACTTTAAATGATGAATTTCACCCTAAAATATTCAATGAATCTCCATTGATCACATTATTTTGTTTCTCAGTCTTCCCCCTCTTCGAACTCCATGGAATTTAAAAATATATCTATATCAGATGACAAATATTTAATATATTTTTCTGGGTCCTCTCCAAATTCAAATTCATGAGAATAATAATATATTGCTCCCGCTTCACCATTTCTTACACTATAGGCAAAAAGATTACCCCCTTCGTCATTTGCTAAAGGAATTAACCATGTCGGAAATATTTTTTCATCACGTAATATGGGTAAAGTCTTTTCTATTGCAAGACCTTCTCCGCATCCAATTGAAAAAAAATAATTAATAACATATTGCTTTTTATCTTCCTTTGAGCAAAAAACACTACGTTCTGGGTATCCACCATTATACTTTAAATAATGCTCTCTTATTTTTAAAGGCATTACAATATTGTTTTCACTCTCAAATTTTCTCAAGTCTTCATTTGTTAGTGTTTTTTTAACACTATGAAATACATTTTCCATTATATTTTATCCTCTTTTCTTGAACGTCAGTCCATTTGCTTTCAGTAAATGGACTGATGATTGTAATGCATCAAAGATGCATTGCCCCTACATATCAAATTTTCATAAAAAGCATGACACTACCATAAATGTAATTTTTCAATCGGAATAAAAGAAATTCCCTTTATTTTTTCTTTTTCACATGCTTCCTTAAGTTTCTCTGAACAGATCATAACTCCAATCCAGTTGGAAAATGAAAAAATATCTGATCCATCCCAATCTGTAACTTGCAGTCCGATTACTTGTTCTTGAAAACCTACCATTCCACACTTTGGACAGCCTTCTACTATACTTCCATCTAAATGATGCAGCGCACCGCATTTCCCTTCAATTGTAATTTCCGAAAGTTCATCCACATTTCCCTTAATAGGATTTCCCCGCTTGTCCGTCCAGCTCACACGATCAATTCCCCGGATTCCATAACCGGTTATCCCATAGTTTTCTAACATCCCTATAAATTTTTTATTTCCTATATAGCATCCCGGTGCCTGATAAAAATCTGCAATTCTCTTTCCTATAAATTTTACTTTATAATCTGCATATCTTTCTTTTTCATATACATGCTCACATTCTTCACAAAATTTCTTGTTAGCCATATCGTTAATATAATATGCCTGTGCATAAGTATCTGTACATGTCACCTCATAAAATTCCATAATTCATTATCCCTTCTTTGCTCTATATTGTCCAATGTTTGTTGCCTTTTCCATTTCTTCCAATTTTGCAAGAATCTCTTGACGGCTGGCATCCGGATGTTGTTCTATAAACTTTTTCCAAACAGCATTCCAATTTGATGGATTTCCAGCAGAATCTGTTAGTCCACTGTTATTTGTATGTATTCCATTACCTTCCTATAATTTCAAGCCCTAAATCATTGATTTTTAGACTTTTTTCTTTAAACAGTTACCTCATAACAAGTGCTAAAGTTCATGAACATCATAATGGTTCTTCTGTGTGAAATCATCTCCTGCTACGGATACATTACGGTTATAAACATCATACGCATAGCGCAGCTTTTCGGTTGTTATAGAAGTACTTCTCAGTTCTTCCATGCGTGCTTTTGGTAATCCGGTTTCCCGCCGGATCATAACCACATGTCCTGCTTCAACTTCACTTCATATCTATTATAGAAAGTACAGATTTGCAATTATCTGTTTTCTTATTACTTAATGTAACCAAATACATGTCACTACAATTATTCATTATTTTTGCATTATTAAATATGTATCCCCTTTTGGGAAAAACCTCCCTTAATTGTTGATTATTATATATAATAATTTTCTCTTCATATATTGCCACAAAACTATGGCCTTTGACATCTCTATTATTACAATCACTATATTTTTTTAATATATCAACATTTCCATCCCAAATTTGTTTTTTCTCCATCTCAACAAATGAATTATCATATTGTATGATTTCTAATTTTTTATTTTTCTTATCCAGAGCAACATATTTACTTTTATTTGTTTTAAATATAGATTTGCTTGTATCATTTAAAATGATTTCGCTTATTATTTCATTCTTAATACTTTCAGGTACATCCATTAAATATACTTTTTCATTTTCAATATTAATATATACCATTTTATTCTCATCCGGACAAAATAAAACAAATTCATTTTTTCCTGTAACAAACGAATTATATATACATATTCCCTCAAATACTTTTATTTTTTTCATTTCTTCATTATCTCCCAATTTACTTTATTTTGAGTTTCTTACTCTTGCAATCTGTCTTTTTGTCGTACCTTCCTTCATGAGTAAATCGTAAACATATCTGTAAAACGGTTCCACTAAGGCTCATCTGTAATTTGTTTCCCAAGAATTCACTCCCTATTTAACGTTAACTAAATGACATTACAATGAATTCTATCCCTGCATATCCTAAGTTGGCATATATAATTTGTTCATGAATGCTATAATTTAATTAATTTGAACCTCACTGCACTTAAATGTCAATATAGAAATGCCTTCATCTTCTAATACTATTTTTACAGTACCTTCTTCAAATGTAACATCCACAATTGAATCATAATCAATCTCATCTTCTCTTTTTTCTGAATCCCAATTATAATTTCTTGAATTCAAAAATTTTAAAATAACTTTCTTTAATTCTGGGTCACCATCTTGATATTCAATTTGCTTCCACATGCATAAATCAATATTCAGTATCAGTGTTTCATTTGCATAAACTAACTCATTTACACAGCTATCATTAAAATTTACTTTCTTTATTAATTCTGTTACTGACATATTATTCTTCTCCTTTAATTACGATATGAGATGCCTTTAAACCTTTTCCATCTATATCCAAATAATAATCAATTTTTTTGTTTGTATAATTTGGATTCAATACATGATAATGATCTACTGCTTCAAATCCATTTGCACCATCAACCCCTTTATCGCCTTCGCCGCATCCTCAACTACATCATCCGCCACTTTATCTGCTTTCTTTACAAGCTTCTTGATTCCGTCTGCCACGTTGTCAAGGTGTTTTAGTCCGCTTTCAACTATTCCGTTGCCAAGTACTTTGCTTGCCTTACCTGTCTTTGTAAAGGCATCGGCTCCGGGGATTATACTTAATGCACTAAGTCCTGCATTTATATAATCTCCTTATCTGTATTTATGAGACCCCAGCGAATTGTTAGTAACCTGTCTGTGAATGTCATAATCCATCTTGAAGTGAAACTAAATTACGAAAAAATCTTAGAAAATAGTCAGATTTCTAAAATAAAAAGGGCTACTGCAATATCTTTGATAGCAATGCGTTCTGCATCTTTGAAAACAATATTCAGTTTTACTTTCGGGTGTCCTTATGTTGAGATATAAATAAAATTATTGCAAAGCATCTCCAAATAACTTATCTACCAATAAATCAATATTATCAAATTCGTCCACTATTTCTCCAGACGGTTTGTCTAGTTCATAATATTTATTTGTCAATAAATCATACGTATACCAACTTGTATTACTGTCTCCAAAAAATATATATTTTCTCTGCCATTCATTCTCATGCCATACTCTATTGTTATCAATAAATCCGTTGATTGGCTGTTTAGGCTCATTATTCAATAGCGTTGAATCAATCCCATAGAGAATGAATCCATTAAATTCTAAACCATTCACTCTCTTTAATACATTTATGTAAGGATGTAAATATTCTTCACTAATGATGTCTCCTATCTCTTCTAAAAATCTCTGAATATCTTTTTCTGTTGCTCCATCATTTATTTCTTCTCCAAAAATAGCATTCATTTTCTTAATTTCTTGTAATTTTTTATTCCACATTTCTGTCCTCCCTAATGTGTTATTGGATATATATTTCCGTTAGGTTGTGGCCATGCAACCACTATTATATCACCTTCATTCATATCTTTCATAACACTGTTTTGATAATTTGTTAACACTTTATGGTATGGTTCATTTTGTATCAGTACCATATTACTAATCAAAAAGTTTTTACGCACACTTGTATTAAATTCACTTCTTAGTTGACTTAATTCTGATGAAATTGGAAGTCCTAAAGTATAACCCTAATAAATTATACCAGGGAAACTTTGACTCCTTCATCCTCTGATATTAATGATACTAATGATTGTCCAAATCTTTCAATCTGTCCCAACTCACAGCTAACATAAAAGCAACATCTATGGGCACGTCTGTCATTATCCGCAATTTCTATATCTACTTCAATTTTTACATGTCCATGATTATCACTGGGTAAAATATTTAATGAAAAAGCAGGTGTATAGTTTCCAATCTTATTTCCAAATTCCAAATAACATACCTCATTAGAATTTTTGATATAATTATTTATTTTATCTGCAGCATTTTCTAATAAAACATCCTCAACATAACAATTCTGAAATACATTAATGTATTCTGAGCTTGCCATCACTTTCAATTCTATAATATTAGAATCTTTCCATATTCTTTCAAAAATAATATTATCCATAAAATTCCTCTCTTTACTTAAATTTAAAATCATCGAATGTGCCTGTCACTTTATTATATACATAATGGATTGTAATTTTATTTCCATCAGCTGTCTTTACAACAGATTGCATTTTGACCCAACCATCTGATGATTTCCACCTCGTATCATTTAATTTAATCGGAAGTTCAGTAGCACCTTCCAAAGGATCAGACCGTACTTGATGCATAGCCATTTGTTCTTCTAAATTATTAGGAATTGTTCTTCCTGTACTACCTCTTCCTTCTACTTTCACAGGATTCCCAACTCCAGTATTAGAAGTACTACCACTCTCACCAACCTTCCCGGCATCTTCCGCTGCACTCTCCGCCCCTTCCGCTGCTCCATCAAGCTTCTTTCCGGCTTTTGCAGCATCTTCTGCTGCATTTTCGGCTGCTTTTCCTGCTCCCTCGGCTATGTCTGCCACATTATCGGCGGTCTTTCCGGTCTTGGCTACATTCTTAAGTTTATCCAGCCCCTTGTCTGCAAGTAGTGCTGTCACAACTTCCGTTACTATGTATCCGGACGAGTACGCAACTCCCTTTTCATCTGCTGTGTCACATATTGACTGCCCGATTCCTCCAATGGTATTTACCGGATCTTTGAGCAGTGGCTCGTACTTTTGTTTTATCTTTTCTACTTCCTGATCCAGCACCTCTGGAACCTGTATCGGCACTATGGATTTCCACCTGACATCCACATACAGAATTCCCAAATCCACCACAAGCGTCAGAAGTCCCTTAACGGTGTCTACGAGGCTATCCCCTATGCCTGCCAGAAAATCCCTGATTGCGTTTCCTGCATCACTGAACTTGTCTCCCATTGAGCTCCATTCACTGTAGTAAGCCGACATCTTGCTTTTATATGAATCATCTGTGTTTTCAAACGGAATCACTTTGTTCTCATAAATTTTCTTGATTTCATCCACACTATCCGATAATTTTTTTCTTATGGATGTATCAAGCTGATCCCGGAATCCCTGCAGCTTTTCATAGTTTCTCTGTCTGCGTGCACTTTCTGCATCTTCTTCCTGTTGCTGTGCAGATTTTTTCGCTTCATTTTCTTCGTCGCTACTAAATGGATTGGGAATAAACAGCCGCTTGTAGGTTGCCAGTGTGCTTCCGGTATCCTGCACAATCCAGTCAAAACTGGTAGCCTCTCCCTCTATCTGCTTATGTTAGTTCAGTAGGATTAATTTTTTTACTTTCGAGTCCTAAAGTATAACCCTAATAAATATTACTTTTAATCATATTCAACATATATATTTTTTTCATTTCTAACAGCCATATTGATAAAAGAGACTAATTGCTCAACAACTTCCTTAGATTTTTTGATAATTTCTTCATTTCTCGTATCTAATAACTTTTCATTAAATCTTTTTAATTCTTCCAATACAATATGTGGATATTTCATCTCCCATTTTTCATCATAGAATCCATCTTGATTAAAATAGCACTCAATAATTCCATTTTTCTGGAATTCTGAAATAAAACACCCCTCTAAAATTGTATTAAAAAAGCCAATCCAAATAACTATACCATCCTCATTGCCGTTTTCTTCACTCCATACTTTTACTTCTCCTTCGCCTTCATATCCTTCATAATACCTTGTATCCAACATATGCTTACTCCTTCCAATGTCCTTTATCCAACAATTCAATCTGCTCTTGCGTAGCTGTTCCATTTTTCCGAGCGCTTATTGCATCATACCATTTCCATCCTTCAACCCATTCATTTTCACCAATTAAAAATTGTGTCGATGGTTTTTTGCCTCCATTTCCTGGGTGTGATGTTAACTCTGAAAAAGTGCGTTTGCAAGTGATTTTTGAAGAAATATGTTGTTTTTAACCCTAAATCGGCTTTATGCCATAGACCAAAAACAGTAATAATGCACAAATTGATTTTTCCCGCATACAAAACAACTTTCTCTTGCCCCTGTGAGAGCTTGCGTTGCCCCTGTGTGCCATTTTAAGACCGAAGCCGGATTAGTTGACCCATAATGGAAAATTAAAGGCTTGTTGGGGAAATGTGAAAGAAGTTACTTTTAGAAAATATGAGAAAAATACTAGGGTCGAAAATAGTGCAGGTTAAAAGGCTTATGCCGCTAACAGGCGGAAATGCCGAAATTATGTGGCTTTCCAGCACAGTCTAAAAACTTTATTTGACACGCTGGTCTGAGTACAACGTTTTTAATATACAGAAAAGCATCTCTTAAAATCACCAGTATAATGAAGAAAATCGGTACGTAAATTACCGCTTTCAGACCAATTTTTATGTCTGAAATGAAATACCGTTTATAATAATACTTTCACAGAAAAACTCACCCTTTCGCAACATTCTGTTGCTAAGAGTGCGTTACATCAGTATATTGAATTCGCAGTGTCCTTTCGTATACCCAACTCAGTAAAATTAACAAGTGTCTATTAATTAACATCATGAATTCTTAATTGCTTCGGAGCAATCATGATGGTTAATGAATAGACGCGCAGGAGTTATAGGTTGTTAGATGTCCGAAAGTATAACCATAATTAAATACTATAATTCGAATATTTTCCCAGTATTACTATCTAAAAAGCATTTCTTTCCATTCTCTTCTACTAATTCTATATCCGTTCCAACTTTGCAATTATATATTGCAATGATTGCTGGTTCAATATTGGCAACTGTATTAAAATCACATATACACATATTATCCGCTTTACTCAAATACTCCTCTGTGTCAATATCAGAAAAAAATCTCCAACCATTATCGACATCATTTACAGATTCTTCTCTAACACACCATCTCAACTTTCCCTTATGGCTTAATATATTTTTTGAAACAATACTTCCACCAGCATTGGGTATAAAAGTGACTACTTTATTCATACTTTTTCAGCCTTTCCACCAAACTTGCCCTATATGGCATTTGCTCAGCAATTTCTAATGGTGTTTTTCCCCATACATTCTTGTGATTAACCAAAATACTGTTCTGTGAAAACCAGATTTGATATAATGGTTCAAGTTCCTCATCTGTATATTTTAGGTTAATCAAATACTGTAAGGGCACTCTTCCCCTTTCATCTAATTGATTAATATTTACTCCCTTATCGATTAATTTTTTGCACAACTCTTCTGTCTGTTTTATATTGTGATTTGTTCTTGACAGTAGAATATGCAATAGATTTTCACCACACTCATTTGTCACATTAGCTTCAGCACCTTTATTGAGTAAAAAATTTGTTATTAAATAACGGCTTTCTGTATCATTATTGGATAATGAATAAAATAATAATGATTTACCTTTATATACTTTCTTCTCATCCCCTTCATTATAGCAGGAAATAAACTCATCATACTTTTTTATTTTTGCTACTAAACTTATATCCATTGCTTTCTCCTTTATTCATACTTATGACTACGATTATTACTTGGCAATTCTGGTCTATAGTTGGCAGGATCATTATACCAATCCACAAATTCTTTTGTTGTCAATTCCCCATTCATATATGCTTCATGCATTTCTGAATATTTTGCTTGTGGAATGTGTCCCATATCCCATACCCCTTTTCTAGATTCTCCTGGTGTCCAATTAATAACTTCACCAGTATTCGGATCTCTAACCAATCCATCAGCGTCTTTAGCATTCTCCCATACTTCCTTTATGGTTGTAAATCTGCATCTGGAAAAATAGTCCCTATCTTTCTATCTGTTTTTATAATTCCTACTCTAACTCCATTATCATATTCCTTAACAATATTGTTAAAAATTCCATGAGCTGTCACAATTCTGCTTTCATTCACTGTCACAAACTCATTCTTCTTTCTGTCACTGTTCCCGGGGCTTTCGCCCCGGTCTTTACTCTATGCCGCCTGCCATCTCATGGTCTGCAACAAACCTTACCATATGTTCATCCATCAGGCGTTTTTGCTGCTGGTATGCATACATTAGTGTTTTTTCACAGATTCTGTTAATCATTCTCGGTATTCCTCCTGAGACTTTAAATATCACATCCTCTGCTCCGCTGGTGAACAGATCCTGTTTCACTCCTGCATACGCCATGTGGGCTGCGATATATTTTCCTGTTTCTGCTCTGTCCAGGCGGTTTAATACGATATTCATGTCAATCCTCTGTCGGATGGCGGCATAGCTCTGCAGTCTCAGTTTCTGATCCCACAGCTCGGTCTGTCCTACCAGTATCAGGCTCATGGGACTTGCTGAATCAAACCGGTAATTCAACAGAAACCGGAATTCTTCCAGTGTTTCTTTTTCCAACAGATGGGCTTCATCTAATACACATATCACACGCTTTTTCTGTATATTTCTTACATTCTCAATCTCCTTCTGAAGTTTTCTCTTGGAGTCCCCTCTGTAAAAATGCGATTCCAGACCCATCTGATCCAGCAGTCCGGCATACAGCCATCTTGGCGTCAGTTTTGAATCCGACAGATACAGAAGCATATATTTATCCTTGGACAGTCTGCTTTCGAGCATCCTGATCAGGGTCGATTTTCCACAACCCGGATCTGCTGTAACCACGGCAAACAGTTGTCTGTCCGCAGCATAGGTCAGCCTTCCTATGGCATCATCGATCACCGGCGAAGTATACAGCCTGTCTGCAGGCACATCCCTGGAAAACGGTGTGTTCTGCATTTCAAAGAATTCCTCATACATTCCATCCCCCTGCCTTTCCATAGTTGCCAAAGGACAGGGTATCTGCCCAATGTCATTTAGATAAGGATTGCACAAAGAACAGTGTATATAGAAATATGTACCCTGTTCTTTTTTTGTAAAATTATTTTAAGCACTTGACATGATAATCAAAATGTGCGGTCGCTCTAACTATCTAAAAAAAGATAGTTAGAGCGACTCTTGTAATTAAGAAAAATATCTTAATTGCAAGGAGAATTACACGATGAATTATTCAACAAAGGTAAAACAAAAATTACTATCTATTATTACAAAAATGGATTCTTACTATTGGCTATTTACAAAGCATCCAAAAACTGACTTTTCCCGTAAAAGAAATGGTCGTTTGAAGAGGTTATGAAATTCATGCTTACAATGGAAGGCAAGGCATTAAGAGATGAACTGTTGGAATATTTTGAATTTGATAATACTGCACCATCAAATTCTTCATTCAATCAACGTAGAGCGCAGATATTGCCTGAAGCATTTGAATTTTTATTTCAAGAATTCACAAAGTCTTTTACGGATAATGCTACCTATAATGGACTTAGACTGATTGCATGTGATGGCTCGGATTTGTGCATTGCACATAATCCCCAAGATGAAACAACCTATTTTCAAACGCTTCCTGACAGCAAAGGGTACAACCTATTGCATTTAAATGCTTTTTACGATTTATGTAGTCGGAAATACACAGATGCAATTATCCAGCCTTCACGCTTGGCGAATGAAAGACGTGCAATGTGTGAAATGATTGACCGATACAATGATACATCAGCTATTTTTATCGCAGACAGGGGCTATGAAAATTATAATATATTTGCCCATGTGGAACACAAAGGAATGTATTATTTAATTCGTGTCAAAGATATAACAAGTAATGGTATAACTTCAAAACTTACAATGCTTCCAGAGAGTGGGGATTTTGATGAATGGGTTAATGTTACTCTTACTAAAAAGCAGACCCTCTTTTCGAGAATTGAAATATGCCTTAGGACTAACACGTTTTCATTCAAAGAAACCAGAATATATTATGCAAGAAATATAGTCAAGAATGACTCTGTATAATTTCTGTGAAATTATAGCGCAAAGAGCTCCTTTGGGTTAATTTTTTAAGATTCGACACCTTAATTTTACCACAAATGGATGCTCTTTTTTCATTCACTTGATAATGTGGCTTTCAGCCACTTACACGGCTGTGCCGTGAATAATCCAGGCTCAAAATTATCCCATATTATATTTTTCTAAATCCTGTGCAAATGTATTGTTATCTATAAGAGCATTAACAACTTCACTCTTTTTGGATATTACTAATATTAATAAACCATCCCAAACCACAATTTCCGAAACTGCTAATGGATGTTGCAATGCTATTGGATTTTCCCAAAATCCTTTATATCCATCAGCATACGGATAATCATATTTTAATACTTCTTCAAGCTTTATTTCTTTAGAGAAAGCAGAGAATACACCCCATATCCATTGGAACTCCTCTTTAGCTAGTAAATCTAACAAACCTCTTCCTTCAATCCAACAGTATTCATTATCCAAAATTTTTACTATCTCTTCATCACTTGGATAACATTCAATATTTGTAATAAGCCAATTATAGTTGTCAACATCTCCAATAATATTGCAAATATCTTTTATAGAAATCTCATCATTTTTTATTATACAACCTTTCATAGCTGGTCTCCTTAATTTCTTTTTGGTTTTCCATTGTTATATTCCCACGTATGTTCATGTGGGACCTCTGGATGTTCTTTGGAATTTCCATGGTCACTCATATCAACATCTCTATATGCTTTACCATCAGAATCATACCATCGTCTAGTTTTTATATTTCCCCCTGCGTCTAATATGTCTACCGATGTATTCGCTTCACCATAAGGCCCTGGATTTTTATTGACTGACGTATGCTTTGAAGATGGTGTAATATCTATTTCATTTCCTAAAGTAGATTTAATAGTCTTTTTACCACTCTCAACAACCTTCCCAGCATCTTCCGCTGCACTCTCGGCCCCCTTGGC
>ERZ779737.2222-NODE-2222-length-13209-cov-2.127338_pt1 | contig 13209 bp, 11 predicted proteins | sample MGYA00511889_ERZ779737 | MGnify/ENA primary metagenome ERZ779737 (study PRJEB29588, sample SAMEA2163575) | human gut metagenome | biome: human gut; feature: human-associated habitat; material: faeces | place: Denmark | collected 2008/2010 ...
TGTTTTTTCAATGATTTAAGGTCATTGGTATTCATCTTGGAGAACATATTTGTAACCATCTCCATGACTTTTACCTGACCATCTTTGTTCTTCTTACCGGACGAGTCTTTGCTCTTATCATCCGTTCCGGTATTTCCAACCATCATGGAGGTAATGTCAAATCCCGTACTTTGGATCTGTAGTGGATATTCCGACAACGTCTCTTCCTCGATTGACTGGATATAGCCGTTCACTCCATTAGAAAGTGCCAGAATCAGCGCAATTCCTATGATACCGATAGAACCCGCAAAGGATGTCAGTAATGTCCTTGCTTTCTTCGTCTTTAGATTATTAAAACTAAGAGCCAGAGCCGTCAAAAAAGACATGGAAGATTTTCCCATATTCTTATGTTCCGGTTCTTTTAATGTCTGCTCATCCACAATGTATTCGTCCGTATCTGAACGTATCTTCCCATCCCGCAAATTCACGATCCTGGTCGCATATTCTTCTGCCAGTTCCGGATTGTGTGTAACCATAACAACCAGCCGGTCTTTGGCTACTTCTGTCAGAAGATCCATGACCTGGATACTGGTATCACTGTCCAGTGCTCCCGTGGGTTGTGTAAACTTAGTATAACAAATACAAGCCCCAGCATTTTTTCTGCCGGGGCTTTCTTAATTTCCGCATATTTGCGGTTATTTCACATATACATCTCCATCATAATATGCTGCAATCCATCCAGACGGTACCAGAATCCATATATCACTGCCTACATTCTTGATAGCCTGGCACGTTACCTGAGTACCTGCATCCAGGCATCCATCATGATCTTTATCATGTCTCTGTCCGTCCAGTGTCAGCTGGCTGTAGCTCTTGGTTGGGCAGCCTGTTCCTGCTCCTGTTCTCACTTTCAGTTCAACCTGCAGAGTGTACACTGTTCCCACTTTGTAAGTCGGCGCCTTGTTGGAGCTGGTTCCGGAATTTACCCCCGCCTGTTTGATATACGATGAATCTACAAAACCATAAACCTTTTTAGCAATCAGGATATAATACCAATCATGGCCGCTGTTGTCCTTGATCGTATCGCAAATATCCACCAGGTTTCCTGCTCCCAGTACCGGCCAGGACTTGATGCTTGTGGAGCTGCCTGCCCAGGTCTTAACCGGAACATTGTCCTGTGTGATTTCTCCCACCCACTTCGGAGTCTTATTGATTCCTCCGGATGCTGATCCGCTGGAAGTCGTTCCGGAGTTCGTTCCAGAATTAGAACTGTTTCCTTTACCGGTTGCTTTGGATGCATAGTCAGGTACTCCGTATCCACGGATATATCTGCCGTTAATTGTGATCTTTCTTGTGCCGACCAATCCGCCACCCATGTTGCACTCTCCTATTAGAATCTCTCTGGTGTTCTTATTGACCTCCAGAACGATTCCAACATGATTCGGCCAGCCTGTGCAATCCGTTGTTTCATAATTCGTTCCATCTTTCCAATAATAGAACACGAAATCTCCAGTATCTGGGATATATGCATCATTTTCAACCCACCGGCCCATTTTCTGGAACAGCTGAATCATATATCCACAGCTGCACTCTCTTGGAATAATGTCCGTGAGTCCGGCCTTGATTCCCGCTGCAGATGCTCCTGTTGCACAGTAGTCATCTGTTGCCGTTACCCTGTACCCTCTGGCCAATGGCAGGCAGCTATTGTATAAGTTGATAATGACCATGTGTGATCTATCTGACCGTTTCAGTCCGATCCATCCTCTCATGTTGTTTGCTACCATCTGTCTCAATTCATTCTCTGTCATTCCTGCACTCTCCTTTTCTTCTCCTACATACTGCTTGATCCATTTCACACAGCACTGATGTCTGGACTGATACATCTTGTCTCCAACCTGGTTGTTGTTTGATGTATCCTGCTGATCCAGGATCAATGATGCATAGACGCTATCCGGCGTGTACGGTTTGGCCGCACGTCCGAAAATCCTTTTTGTCGGTGTCGGTCCTCCCAGGTGTTCAATCTCGCACCACATCATCTGAGCTGGTACAGTATTGACTCCGTATGCCACGGCCTGTTTGATGTATGTCTCCATCAGCTGCTCAAACAGCTCATCCTGGCATTTCTTTCCGCTCGGTGTCGTGATGATTGCGATCAGCGCCGCTTTCTCTGTTGCAGATGGATTCCAGCCGATCGCCTCCCAGTCCTGGCTCAGTCTGGACTCAATTCCTGCAGTGTCAGCTCCGCGAAATGCTCCCGGATCTTCTTTCAGAATCATCTGGCAGAGTTTTCTTGCCTCATTGCCATAATTCTGTGCCCAGCCCAACGTGCAGGTTTTCTCATTCTCTGAACTTGCTCCCTTTCCGGCGTATGCTTCATATCTACGTTGTCCATACACCTGACCGCCAGACTCCACTCCTCCGATAATGTTCGTCAATATTTCAAGTTGCTTTTTGTCCATGATCTTCCTCCAATCAAAGAAAAAGGGACGGTTTCCCGTCCCCTTGTTCCTGTTATTCCTTTGTCTCATCCTCAACGCACGCTGCATCTGTCAGTCCTTCTCCGATGATGTACGCCACCACAGATGCTCCGGCCATAATCAATGCTGTTACCTGTGTTGCTGTGTTCTCAGCTCCTCCTGTGGCCACAATCATCATGCTCACGAATGATGCAACTGCAGTCCATAACTTTCTACTTGTCATTTTTCTTACCCAGTTAATTTTCTTCATTTCCATGTTCCTCCTCTGATTTCTTTGTTAAAATCTCAATAGCTCTTTTGATCTGTGATGGCATTGGAATGCCCATCAGACCAGCATTCTCCACAATGCTGATTGCTTCGTTTGAAATAAATCCGATAATCACGGTGTCTCGTATGTAATTCAGATGGATCAGCATATCGAAACGGTATGCCATAAGCACTATCAGCAAAATCACAGCTTTTCTACAAAGACCTTTGAATCCTGCTTTGCTTTCCAGTGCGCCGTTCTTCGTCTTTGTTGACTTATGAAACACTCCAGCCACAATTAGACCAGTTATGTAATCCATACCCATCAGAATCATCAGTGTCTGAAGTCCTGTGTCCCAACCACCCAAAAGTGCTACTATGAATCCGCCAACCATTCCAACTACAGTGCATAATTGCTCTTTCATCAACGATCTACACCTCCCTTCTACATTCAAAAACAAGATAAAAAATAAGACCTCTTTTGGTCTTACTCTGATTTCCAATATTTAGTAATAATAATTTAATGCATTTTCAACAAGTGCTGCATAACGTAATTTTCCTTCATGCGATAAATGCGGTTGTCCATTACAAAGTGTTCCACTTGTGATTGTGTTAATCATTGAATCAGACCAAATATCAACGAATGGAACAGCTAAATCATAGGCTGCTTTTTTAATTGCTTCATTGTACTTAGACGAATAAATAGTATATCCACCTGAATCAATATACAATGATCCAAGATTTTGAATACCTAAACACACTATTTTTAACTTTGGGTATTTAGTCAGCAGTGTTTTGATTCCATACTTAAACGCACCGATATATGTTGACGTATCATATCCTTCATCTGAATCTTCGATCTTTCCGTTTCGCCAAAAATCATTAGTCCCATATGCTACTATTAAATAATCTGCTTTTGACATGTCAAAATTTTTCATCTCATCAACTTGTTCGCTAAAATTTCTATCAGTTGCATATTCTTCCTGATTGGTAAAAGTATGTGTAGCAAGTGCATCCGCAAGCCCAACGAACGAATATGGATCATAATTAGTTGCTTTACCCTTTGCCATACAACAGCCGCCCTGTGCCCAGTTCAATACATTGGCTTCTATATCTTTTTTAATCCAGAATCCAATATTAAATCCATCAGGTATTTCATAATCAAATATCGAATCAGCAAGAATAACGATATTCTTTCCTTTAAATTTTTTCACCAAATCGGTTGTTTCTTCTACCTTGATTTCATTTCCAAGATAATCATACATATATGCCATATATTTATCACTCCTTTCTATGCACCAACCAAAGAACCTGTGGTTGCTTCATTAGTAAAAAATCTCTCTCTTACCGTATCATAGAATCCGAATACATTATCTTTTTCACGTTTTGCAGGCCGCATATTTACCACAAGACTTCCGTCCGCATCCCACACCTTAAAGCATGTGATTTTTACCTTCGGACATCTCCAATTTTTCTTTTTAGATGAATTATAAGCAACGTCTTGAATATTTGATCTAAACAGCCACAGTGGAAAAGGTGGAATCTTTGATTCAGTTCCAGTCTTTTGAGTTGTTGGCGCGGATATTTTCGGATTAAAAAGTGTAGTCATATTTTCATCAGCCCACACATTCTGTGATCCATTTACTAATGATATATAATGTGGTTCTGCCGAATATTTCTGCAAATCTCTGTCGTAATATCCACCACCTAATATAGCTGTTGTCTGATATTCAAACCATCCCATTTTAAAATTCGCAACATAATCTGCTTTCGTATCATTCGCTGATATCTTAGCACATCCAAGTTCAATAGCTGAATATACTGAACTAAATGCACTGTCCGCATTAACACCAAAAAATGGATGGTTATCGTTATCCGCAGAATACTCTGATGTTTCTGGAAGAATAACACCTATTTCCATTTTTTCTGAAATGTTCGACATAACCCAATCTGTATTAACGTATGCATCCCCGTTACCATCTGACATAATATAATTCATTCGAGATATACCATCTGCAAGATATAACGATCTGGATGACGCTGTTATTTCAATATCACCCGTTACTTTTGGAATTTTAATCTCCATTCCGCTCAACACCGAAGACGTTATATCCACACCACCCATTTTTACAGTGATATATTCAAATTCAGTGTTATCATATATCGTTACTGTTCCCACATAAGCTGTCCCCTCAATAAGATATGGTTTTTGATTACTAATTTTACAGTTCGTCATATGATATGTTAGAGATACCAGTCCTTCCGGTTTCATGCTTTCAATCGAACTTTCAAGCGTTTCAAACGCACCAGTGTTTGCTGTCTTAAATACAGTATTCTTAAAAACATTTAAGACCTCTGAAAGCCCAATATAAAGATTTATAGATGCATCGCCACCAGAAAGCAACGATGTCTTTAATTCTTCTGAAAGTTTTTCTTCTGTAATTGACCCCTTAGCAAGTTTTTCATTGCTTACTGATTCATCCATAAGCTGCTCTGTTCCAATTGAATCAGAGGAAATAGACTGATACACTCCACCGTCATTCCACTTCGAATTGTAATAATAATACCAGTGACCATTGATATATCCGGACTCTTCGCCTGTGTACACATAAATTTTTGAACTGTTAGTCATTTCCGACAAACTGGACGCTGAACAAGGTGTTCCAACCGCTGACTTCAACGCTTCTATATTTTGTCTTGCAATTAAATCAATTGCTCCCGCTTTCCCATCCTCATAACAATCATGAATGCTGTCATGAATTGCTTGTCTTACATCTTTCCCATATACTGCTGCAAGAATTTTTTTTAAATTTTCTTGTATATTAGACATTATTCGCCCTTCCTTTCATTTTCTAGCAATGCAACCCTATCAACTAATTCCTTAAATGTTTCTGAATCGATATAACCTGTTAAGTCCATTGTTTCTGAAAGTTTGTCCCACCCTTCATCTGTAAATACATAGTTCGCACCTGTATCTATAATATTGTAGACATCACCAACCCTTGCTGTAGATGGGAGGTTTGAAACTGTAGGGACTGATCCTTTCACTTTATAAACCGATGCTATATCTGATTTTTTTGCGTATAATTTTTCAACATTATTTTCGTACTGAACAAATGTCGCTTTTGAAACATAATCGCCAATAACATCTCCCACCGCAGATTGTGCGGAACTTGCAGTTGAATATGCTGATTCAGCTATTGAATAAGCATTTGATGCATTCTTTAGAGCATTCACCTGTTGATCTGTCATTGCACTGAACCCTGCACCAAACGTATACTCAGTTTTGTCTGGATTACACAAATCCATTGTTATTTTTGTACATAAAAAATTTGTATCTAACCCATGTGGCAAAGAAACAACCCTGTTATAATATAAAACTTTAATTCTGTCCGTATTGACATTCAAGAAGTGAAGATCTACCGCCTTAATTGAAAGTGTAACTGCCATTTGAACTCCTGATTTCAATGCTTCTTGTGCCTTTACCAAAAGATTTGTTGCTTCTGTTACATCATCCCACTCCATTGTTTTGGTAATTCTTCCAAAGATTCCTTGTGCTACTGTATCATCTATGTAATCTTTCCCACCATTTACTGATTCAATAGTCAACCTTCCCCCCTCTGAGACGTCTTTATTTTCTTTTTTTGCCCCTAGTGGAATTAAAGATGTAAATACATTTTCCGCAGTTACATATTCTGTAAGATCGAGTAAATTTTCACCAAATTCTATAACCTGATCACTAACACCAATTGCTGTATCCCTAATATGAATAATCTGAGAATTTCCCCACCATGTCGTATATACAAATGCATTATATGGCTTAACAAATTTTTCATTAATTTCAGATAACACCTTTGTATAGTTTACGTTTGACCGATAGAAATAATCATTTGGATCTGTTACTGAAAAATCAACTTGTGTAAATTTTTTGTATTCATCAACTTGTGAATTATGACTCGAGATCATCTGTCCAAATAAAATTCCTGGTTTCCCATGAAAATCATATGGTCTATATATTGAATCATTCAAATACGCAAGTGCACCTTCACAGTACACCTGTTTTCTATTGTAAAAATCTTTTTCTGTATGAAGAACTCTCCCTTTCCATAAAATAACATTTGTATCCTGCTTTAATGTTATAACTGACTTCATTTTTTTCAGTTTATTGTAAAAGGGATTCCCTTGTGGAATAGTAAATTCCAAAGAACCTGCCTTGTTGGCTTCAATAGTACATTTAGGACTGATCAAAGGGTATTCATCTGCTAGATCATTTGACCACATAATTTCATCATCTACAAAAATCGTATAACCTGTAAATGCCATTATAATCTTGCCCCCCTATAATCGATTGAAATTTTTCCGACACCAGAAAAAGTATATCTCACCCCTTCCATTGGAATTTTCAAGTATGGGTTTTTATTCTTTCCACTTACGAGTGTTACTACTTGATAATTTATACTGGAATATACCGTTAGCGTTTCCCCTTCCGGTATAGTCGCAATAATAGTTGGAACTATTGTTTTTCTTGTTCCATCAATTGCAACATTTCTCTTACCAACTATTTCAATATCTTTATAGTCTCTTATATAACCTGTTTCAAAATTAAAGGTGTCCCACTCCCAATCTTCCAATGATGATTTTTGTTCATACTTGTATGGATCGGTATTGTAATTTATCACGATTTTGCTTTTAAACTTTTCAGATTTCCATTCATTTATGCTAAATCGTCCAATGTAATAGTACCCTTGGTCATCATCCAAAATCATTTTCTTTTTCTGACCATGCAAATAATCTAATATATTGGAGTACACCAGTTCCCAAGATTCTTTATTTTCTACTAAAAACTCTATGGATCCTGTTCTATTCTTATATTTTACATCTCCGGTCAAACTTTCTGTCAGATCAATATATCCATCTGCTCCTGATATATCTATATAATTTTCCTTTACATCGGGTGGAGCAATCACTGGTCGACTGGTCGGCACTAGCCGCCAGTCTTTCCATGTATGCTTACTTTCATTTCCATCTACAGTTGTAAATGTTATTCCATGTGGAACATACCTATTTCCCATTAAATTCCACGCTCCTTATGTCCTAGTCTACGCCCCATCTCATCATCTATGGCTGGCGCAATTTCTCCTACCAGTGTCCCTGTGTCCATTACCAGCTGCTGATTTGCAAACTGTGGAAAATACCGTGACATAATATCAACCATCCTATTACTTAAATCGTTCACCGCATTTATAAGGTCTACATTACTGCTGGCACTGCCCGCATTTGTATTCCCTAACATGTTTCCTCCCAGTAAAGTATCCGGTATATCCGGCGTAAGCACCATTTCTGCAGACAACTTTGACACTGCGTCTGTAACAATTTTCTTGCTTTTATTGATACCATCCGCCAGTCCTTTCATAAAATCTGGCATCCAAGACTCATACTCTGTCAGCGGTCCTTCATCTGGAACTGAAAAATGTAAAAACGATCGAATTTTACTTGCCACATTTGACACGGCACTTGTAACGGCACCCATAGCATTTCTGATTCCTCGTGCAATTCCATTTATAAAATCAGCACCCCACTTTAATGCGCGGCTTGGCAATGACGTAATAAAACTGATTGCGGATTGAAATCCACTCCTGACCACACTTCCTAAGCTACCCAAGGCGCCACGGATTCCAGAAACCAAATTTCTAAATGCCTGTACCGCCGAATCTTTCAAATTTTGTGCGGTTTGAACTACACTGCTCTTAATATTCTGCCACGTATCAAATGCATTCTGTTTCATCTCTGACCACTTTTGAAGAATACTATCTTTCAAATTCTGAACCGCTTGAAGCGCACTATCTTTCAAATTCTGCGCGGTTTGAACCACCGAATCTTTCAAATTCGTCCAAGCATTTGTTGTCGCCTGTTTCACCATATTCCATAAATTCGTTATGGTATCCTTAAATCCAGTAACCAAAGTAACCACATGAGTGACAAGCCCTTCTGCAAATGATGTAACCACTTGCTGTATCCCTAGCCAAATCTGAGATGCAGCGTCCTGCATATTCTGCCAAATATTTTGTGCATCTGATGCTAACTGTCCAAAATCTCCGGTAACCAAATCGATCAGCAAGAGTACTGGTCCAAGTATTGTATTTTTCAATAACTCCCAGGCTCCTGATGCAATCTCCGTCAGACCGGACCAGATGCCCTGCAGTGTAGTGACTGTATTCTGCCATAAATCCTGTATTGTTGTTACAATTGAGGACAGTACAGGGTTCTCCATCATGGACTGCCAGATTCCTGAGAAGAAATCAGCCACCTGCTGCCAAATTCCTGACCACCATTCCGGTATGCCCTGGAACCATGAAACCACGCTCTGCCATGCCTGCGGTATTGTATCCGTAAAGAATGAGCAGATTGACTCCCAGGTCTGAGAGAAGAAATCTCCGACCTGCTGCCAGATTCCTGACCACCATTCCGGTATGCTCTGGAATTTTGCCACCAGACTGTCCCATGCCTGCGGTATCGTTTCGGTAAAGAATGAGCAGATCGATTCCCACACTTGTGAGCATTTTTCTTTCACTTTTACCCATAAATCTCCAAACCACTCCGATATAGCCCCCCAGTTTTTCACGATAGCTATAATTGCGGTAATTGCTGCAGCTACACCGGCAATAATTCCGATGATCGGCAACAATGGCACTTCTAACGTTGTCACTGCAAGTGCTACCGCCGCTATCGCGGGTGCTAATGCCGTGAACACTGCAATCAGTGTTCCTAGTATAATTACAAAATTCTGCACCGGTTCCGGCAGATTTCCAAAGAACTCTCCCACCTGTTTCAGCCCTGCTGCTATCGGCGGAATGATATTATTTGCCAAATTCATCAGCGCCTCTCCCAAAGGAATCAGACTCTGCTCCAGCTGTCTCATGCTGGCCTCAAACGTCTGGGAGTCTGTCGTTGACTGGTCAAACATGTTCTCTGCTGATCCGGCCACGTCATCATAAGTGTTCCCTACAGTTGTGAGTGATTCGATAAACTTTGCATTACCGTCCTCGGCCATCGTACCGAATGCCAGCGCCGCTTTGTTCAGTTTGTCCTGCTGGTTCTCTGTGTTTTGGATATCCGTCACAATTGCGTTAATAACGTCTTTCTGTGTAGCTCCGCCCTGCTGCCACTGTTTGAATACATCCTCAACCTCTTTGCTCCAGCCTCCTGTTCCGGCTTGCACCTTCCCAGTCTTTTCATCAATTTTACTCAGAGAATCCGCTATTGTTCCGTCAACCAGTCTGGTTGTGACCTCGTTAATGGCATCATTTACCTTGTCCAGGTTGTACGCTCCATTGTCCAGGCCGTTCTGTAATAGTTGGAAATACTCCTGAGCGGAATAACCGGCCTGAGCGAACTTTCCAGAATACTCTGAGAGGTTATCTCCCAGCTCGTTTGTCTTGTCCAGACCATTCTCTGTACCTTTTACAATATAGTCCATGGCCTGTTGTGCAGTGAGTCCGTACTGCTCCATGAGGCTGTTGACGCCTCGGAGCGTTTCATTCATGTCAATTCCGTATAGCTCATCCAGTGTAATCGCCTGCTCCGTCAGATGTGTCAGTGTAGTCTCGTCCAGATCTTTCAGATTCTTTTTGACTGTAATAACCGCATTTGACACAGAATCCATAGAGTCTCCTACTCCCTCAGCGTATACGCCCTTGATGACTCCGGCTGTTTCCTCAGCTGCTTTCCCGGTTTCTCCAAAATAAGTGGACGCTTTTACTGTGGCATCTTGTGTCTCCAGAAAAGCGTCCTTTGCTTTGTCTCCTAATTCTGTTATCTTATCCCCCAGTCCAGAAATTTGATCGGCGGCCTCCATCAATGTACCAGCTGTAATGGTTTTTCCCATCTCGTCCAGTTGTTCTTCCGTATCGTCCGCTTGCGCTCCCGCCTCTTTTAATTCCTGTATGAGGTTCTGTATTGCCTGTCCATCATCAACCGTATCCAGTGCGTCTGTCATCTGCTTGATGTCAGCTTTCCCGTCTGTGGCTGATTTTCCAATCTTTTCGATAGCCAGTTTTAACTGATCTGATGATGCAGATCCGTTTTTGATTGCTGTTACCAGTTTACTGCCCAGGACGTCCGCATAATCATCCACGTCCGCTCCCAGAGCATCAAATAATTTGCTGAGACGTTCGGTATTTGTAGCCAGTCTGTCCTGTTCGGTGTTTAATCCGTCCAGTTCTGACTGATATCGGCTCAATGTTGCCTTGGTTGCCTCAACTTCTCGCTGGAAAGCCATGTACTCCTCCTGGCCAATCTTTCCGGCCTCCAGAGCTGCTGTCACATCTTTCTGTGCTGCCTCCAGTGTGTCCAATTTGCTTGCTGTGTCTGCTATAGCATTTTTCAGTAATTCCTGTTTTTGCGCTACCAGCACCGTATTTGATGGATCTAATTTCAGCAAAGTGTTCACGTCTTTCAGCTGTGCCTGAGTATTTTTCAGCTTGTCGTTTACACCGCTTAGGGCTTTCTGCAGGCCTGTGGTATCTCCTCCGATTTCAATCGTTATTCCTTTTATATTCCGGCCTGCTGCCATTCCGTTCCACCTCCTTAGAACTTGTCAAAATCCTCCTGCGTGGCCATCTTAGGATATTTATACGAATCATTCTGTTGCTCAGTAAACATATCCATGACCATTCCTATTGTGAGCAGGTCCAGATCCCGGATAGAGATCCCGACCTGACAGCATCTCAGGAGGAACAATGGAGTATTTAACTCCCGGCTACTCGGTCTAAGTTTTTTTTTGCTTGACTTTTTGTCTCCTCATTCATGTTCCAGAGTTCCAGAATGGCAGGCAGGATCTGATAAATAGAGAATGTGTTGAACTGTTCCAGCCAGTCCATAATGTCCGGCGGCACATTCTCCGGATCCGCGTGCTGTGCCATGACATATGCGATATTTTCAAACATTTCCAGATCCTCAATCGGAATCTCGCTTGACTCCGTATCTTCTTTTTTACCTTTCGTTTTCACAGACTTTGCAATCTTCTGTAAATCCACGAAAATATCCCTGCGGAATTTCATCCTGTAGATTCTCGGCACCGCTGCGGATGCCTTGAACTCTACCTCTCTGCCATCAATTTCCACCTTTTTTCTCAGCATGGCCTATCCCTCCTATTTCTTTGTTTCAGTCGTCTCTGTGTCTGATGCCACAGCTTTCCCATCCGTCTGTGCTGCCTCGCTTGACACGGCATCCGGCTCATACACTTTTCCGTACCATCCTGCATATGTTTCGTCTACTGTATCCGGTCCTGTCTGCGCTTTTACCAGCCCGTCTTCTCTTGGACTGTTTGTAATTGTCAGTGATTCGGTTCCAGGCTCTACCGTTTCCTCTTTGGTCTCTGATGCAATGGACGGTCTTGTGCAAGTGCAGTTATACAAGCAGCGTCTGATTGCTTTTACATCTCCATCAAACTCAAACAAGAGTGCAAACTTATTTACCTGGTTATCTGCATTTTCCATCAGGACTCCGTTTTTATCCTGTTCCTCATTGAGAATCTCTGTACGGAACCAGCTTGGAATCAATGCCATTTTCAGATCTCCCTCGTATCCATTATTCGCACTCGTCACGTAGTATACGATGCCATCTGCATAGAACTTGGATATCTCGCCCTGTGCGTCCAAGCTAATACTTACCGCTCCAGGGATGTTTTTTGGAGTGTCATACGTGTATGTAGTTGCTCCTGCTGTGGTCGTTTCTGTCTGTTTGGCCACATGTACGTTTTTGATGTTGTACTTGACTTTGTTCTCTTTTCCATTCATTTTTTATACCTCCATTTCATATAGTGACTCCCACATTTTCTCCGACTCAAGCCATGAGGCGGCCGTCTGTTCCCAGGCAATACCGTATTTGTCTAGGATTTCCTCCAGCCTTTTTTCCAGCTCCCAGTCTTTGTTATCTGTGTAAAGTTCAATATCCAGTTTTGTTATTCTCTTGTATGTCTTACCATCAGCGAAAAAATTATCTGTTCCCGGTGTCAGCCATACAACAATAGGGAGCGGGATGTCCTGCATCTCTTTCTGTGTGAAATGATGATATCTGAACGGGATTCCCATTTCTCCCAGCATCTGCTCAATCTGATCTTTTGTCATAGTCTCGTCCTCAGCTCCTTTTCTAGCTCATCTACTGCTGCCTCCTCTGCAAGTGCAATATGCACTATGGCCTTGGTTCTTCCGCCACTTCGCTTCTGGTGGCCTTTTTCCAGGAGATGTGTCAGAGCGTATTCCGGTTTTTCCGCATGGACAACCATTGTATGCTTTGTCCGTTTGGTCTCTCCTGTCCCGTAAGTCCATGACGCTGCATAGTCTCCTGTCAGCTTTGGAGATGTTTTATTCAGCATTTTGGCCGTATCCTCGGCAACTTCCTTGGATACTTTTTCAACCTCCAGGCCAACCGCAACGCCATAATCGTCCAGCTCTTTCATGACAGCCTTGGCCAGATCTCCAATTTTAACCGCCACCAGAACCCCTCC
>ERZ779737.2224-NODE-2224-length-13203-cov-3.001673_pt1 | contig 13203 bp, 10 predicted proteins | sample MGYA00511889_ERZ779737 | MGnify/ENA primary metagenome ERZ779737 (study PRJEB29588, sample SAMEA2163575) | human gut metagenome | biome: human gut; feature: human-associated habitat; material: faeces | place: Denmark | collected 2008/2010 ...
GTAGTATTATGGGATTTCTTGTATATAATAGTAATCCTGCTAAAGTATTTATGGGTGATACAGGATCACTTTGTCTTGGTGCAACTCTTGGTACTATAGCTATCTTAACTAGACATGAAATTCTACTTATTGTTATTGGAATAGTCTTTGTTATTGAAACAATAACCTGTTTAATTCAAAGATATTATTACAAATTAACTAAAAAAAGATTTTTTCCTATGACTCCTATTCACCACACTTTTGAAAAACTAGGTTGGAGAGAACAAGACATTGTTAAATTATTTTGGATTATTGGTTTTATTGGCTCAATGATAGGAATTATATATGGTGTTTGGATGTAAAGGAGTGATATTTTGAAAAAATTTGATTTATTATTATTTATTACAATTATAACTATTTCTCTTTTTGGAATAATAATGATTTATTCAGCCTCATATATTTGGGCTGAATACAAATTTAATGATCCTTTTAAATTTGTTAAACACCAAGGTTTGTTTTTTATAATAGGAATTATTATGATGCTAATTACTAGCAAAATTCCTTATAAGGTTTATTTTGAAAAAGCAAACACTCTTCTACTAATTAGTATTATTCTTTTAATTTTAGTTATAATTCCTGGTATAGGAACAGTTAGAAATGGAAGTCGAAGTTGGTTTGGAATTGGTTCTTTTGGTTTTCAACCATCAGAAGTTGCTAAATTATCTTTAATTATATTTGTTTCTAAATATTTATCTAATAATGAAAAAGAGGTTAAATCAATAAAAAAAGGGGTACTTCCTATTTTAACAATTATATTTTTGTTTTTTGGATTAATTATGTTAGAGCCTGATTTTGGAACTGGTATGGTTATAGTTGCTACTTTATTTGTAATGCTATTTGCATCTAATATTAAATTATCTTTTTTTGGATATTTAATAGTACTGGGAATTTGTGGAATAGTTGTATTAATTATAATGGCACCATACCGAATGGCTAGAATTATATCTTTTATTAATCCGTGGACAGATCCACTTGGTTCAGGATTTCAAATTATTCAGAGTTTATATGCTATTAGCCCGTCTGGATTATTCGGTAGAGGTCTTGGTAATTCGATTCAAAAACATTTTTATTTGCCAGAGCCTCAAACTGACTTTATCTTTGCAATTATATCAGAGGAACTAGGAATACTTGGAATAGTTATTTTAGCAATATTGTTTTTAGTATTATTTTCTAGTTCTTTAAAGGTAAGTTTGGTAAGTAAAGATTTATTTGGTAAATATTTATCATTTGGATTAATTATCGGAATAATGCTTCAAACGGCTTTAAATATATGTGTTGTTATTGGTCTTGTTCCTGTTACTGGGGTTACGCTTCCATTTATAAGTTATGGAGGATCTTCTTTACTTGTTAGTATGGTAAGTGTTGGTATAATTCTTAATATTAGTAATGAAAAATAAAAAGTTTATAATTTATATGTTACTTAAATCTTTTTGGCAAAACTTTACTAATAAATTATTAAAAAATTAGGTCATCATTAATTAATATCGGAATTTTCTTTACTCATTGTTATAGTGGGGATTACCATAATTGTTAATATTTCGAATAATAATTAATAGATATTAAACTACTTATTTGTTAAAATGTTAGTGAGGTGACATAAATGTTTGTAAATAATCCAAATGAATTAGATCAACATTTTTTAATAGATAAAGATATTATTAATAGTTTTATAAATATTTGTAATTTATCCGAAGATGATATTGTGTTAGAGATAGGACCTGGGATAGGAACTTTAACTAAATTAATTGCTCCAAAAATTAAAAAATTATATGTAATTGAAAAGGATATTAGATTAAAACCTTATCTTGATAAAATAGATAATATTCAAGTTATGTATGATAGTTGTTTAAATGTTAATTTTCCTAAAGTAGATAAAATTATAACTTCTCTTCCTTATAGCATTATTGAACCATTTATATATAAAATTATTAATGAAGATTTTAAAGAACTTTATATGATTATGGGAAAGAAATATTGTGATAATGTGTTAGGTAATAAAATTACTAATTTAAGTTTGTTAACTAATATTTATTTTAAGATTACTAAATATTTTGATATTATGCCTGATAGTTTTAATCCTAAACCAAGAGTTGTATCTTCACTTATTAAATTAGAATTTAAAAAAGATAATTCCGAAAAAGAGTTAATATTTAAAAATATGTATAAATTAAATGATAAGTTAGTTAAAAATGCTTTATTAGAATCTTTAATAATAGTTAAAAATTTAACTAAAAGAGAGGCTAAAGAATATATTAAGAATTTAAATATTAAAGAAAGTATTTTAAATAATAAGTTTAGTCAGATTAATAATAATGAATTGGAAGAATTATATAACCAAATTAAAACACCTTGATTGGTGTTTTTTATATTTTTTACACCTTTTTGCACCCACTTTTTGTTTTAATTTACACCTTTTTGCACCCACTTTTTGTTGTTTTAAAAAATATAGACGCTTTTTATGTCTATATTTTTAAATTATTTCTTTAAATTTATATTACAAAATTCTTAATAATATCGTTTAATCATTAATAGTAATCTACTGCACACTCATGATATTTCTTACTTGTAGTATGATATTCTATTACAAATACTATTATGCCTGAAATAATACTCATATAAGTAACATAATATTCTGTCCATGAGGAATATTGCACCACACTATTTGATGGATTATTTTGATCATATTTAACTTCCGTTTTTTTCGGAAAACTACTTTTATTTGCTTGTATATTTGGAGATTTACTATATGTTATATCGTTTATTGTATAAGTATAGGTTGCTGAACATGAATTATTATCGGAACAACTTGTGCTCAATAAATACCCTGTTGTTGTTAAATAATTATCTGGGGCTTTATTTCTTTCATGATTCATATTTGTTGTTAATACGGCTGCAATTAATCCAAATACAATGAATGGAAGTGCAGAAATAAGTGGCACCATATCACCTATTATAATAATTGCTTTCTTTGCTTTTTCTTTATCTTTTGGATCTTCTTTAATTGTTAGTGAATCATTTATAGAATTAATTTCTGCTCCACATTTAGTACATTTTATATTTGTATTTGAATTTTCTTGACCACAATTTGGACAAATAATATTTTTTATTTTAATCACTTCCTTAATATTTGATAATTAAAAATGATTGTTAATCTGAATTTATTTCTTTTAAAGTTATATCTTCTATCTGCTCAATCCATTTATTTGAAATACCTAAAACATACATAAATGGCAATATATCATAAAAATAAGTTGGATTTTGATTAACCAATGCTTCTAATCTATCTTTTTCAGCTGTTGCTAAAAAGTTTTTAAATCCTTTAATTTTACCTAGCATTTCTAATCCATATTTTGTTCTTTTTGATAAATTTTTAAAACAAAAATACATACCAAGAATACATAGTAATCCCCAAAAATATCCTACTAATAAGAGATAATTATTTAATAATGAACGAAAAATTTCGAAATACCATATTATTCCACCAAAGCATATTCCATACACCACTCCAAATATTTTTGTAAGTTTTTTTGAACGTTTCGGAATTCCATTTATATATATTGTTTTAGTATAACCAAAAAGACAATGGAGCATTACAAATAAGCCAATTGGTGGAAAAACTAAAGTAGCAAATATGGGACTAAATTTATCATAAATTACTGGTATACTAATTAATAAATAAGTTAAAATCATCATTATTACTATATATTTCTTTTTATTTAATGATTCTATTTCATAAATATTATATTTATTATCCATTGTATTAATATTTGTTTTTATTTTATCAATTGTTTTATAAAATTTATTATATAAATCTGATGTGGTAACTTCATTATTGATAACATATTGATTATCAAATAATCCTTCTAAAAATGCCTTTTCATTAATGTTGTTGCCATCATAATCTTTTAATTTAGTTATTTTTAATCCTTTTGGTAAAAAATACAACTTTTTTTCAATTACTTCACTTATTTTGATATATCCTTTATTTGCTAAATACACGAGTAAAGAAAGAATATCGACATCCTCTGCTCTTCCTTTGTAAATATATCCTATTTCTAAACTATTTAAATTTTCGGGCGGATAAAATTCTGGAGTTTCAATAGGTTTTTCTTGTTTACCGTATAAATACCATATAATTATTGAAATAATTAAAAATGAAAATGGAATTGCATAATATAATGTATTTTTAATATTTAACTTGTTATTTGAATTTATAATAAGAGTTTGTTTTGTATCTATTGTATTAATTATATGAATATTATAATTATCATTATTCATTTGTAATTGAACATCTTTAAAAGAATTATCTATCTTAATAGAAGATATTTCATTTATATTTTTCAATTTAGAAGAGTTAGATAGTGCTAAAGTTGTGGTCGGTTTTAATGTTAAGAATGTGAATAAAAATAATATAAAATAGTTTAATGTTGGAAAAGATTTTATTTTTTTATTATTTTTCATAATCATACCTCTTCTTAAACATTATTGTTCAATTTTTATAATATAAAATTCATAATCAAACGTCCCTTTTTGAACTTCAAATGTTACATTATAATTATTTCCTTCAATTAAATGATTGATATCTGCTGGATTTTTTTCTTGTATTTCCACTTCATTATTTAATTTATTTTTAAAAGTATAAGTTATATATGAATATGATTCTCCATTTTTATATCCAACACCTAAAGATCCTTTTTTAACTAATGTTAATGTATCTGTATGTTTACCTTCTGAATAGATACCTAAAGTATCTCTTAGTTTATTTTCATCTATTTCATTACTTATTTCTTCATTGGTTAGTTTTGAATATATTTTATAATCAACAACATATTTATTATTATCTTGTTCAACATAATAAATGTTTATTTTAACGTAATCTTCATAATCTTTTAATGCAACAAGTAAAGTATTATTATTAGTTTTTAATTTATATTCAACATCATTATTATTTTCATCAACTGTAATAGAACAATTAGATTCACTACACAAATAACCATTAATTTCGATATCTTCTACTAACTTACTGTCATTTTTTTTTTCTATAGAAACGTTAGGATCACTTAATTTCGGTATTTTAATTATTTTGCTTAAATTTGTACTTAGTCCAAATAGCATCATTATGACTGATAAAAAAATTGATAATAATATTTCAGATATGAATCCTAAGAATATATATCCAACACTAGTTCCACCTTTTTGAATACAAATACTTTTTATTTCTTCATTACTTTTTGTGTTGTTTTTATTCTTTATCTTATTTATTTTTTGATTAGCAAACTTAATATATAAAGTATTTATAAATAATCCTATAAGTATATTAATAATTAAATTAATTATTAAATAAATGATTGGCAATTTAATAATTTTTAAAATGATAAAATTAATTATATAAATTAAAAGAGCATATATATACATTTTTCGATAAAACATATATAAAGCACCAAAAAATAAGCCAGCAAAATTAAATTTTTTAGTAGTTATTTTTTCATAATTATTTCCAATAAATGATTTAAGTAAATCATCATCTTGGTTTTTGTTAGAAATATCCATATTTAGATTATTTGATATTGACGCTTCATTTGTGCTTGAATTTTGTGAATTATTATCTTGGAATGTTATTTCATTGTTATTTTGGGTTTCTAGATTAGTGTTAATACTTTGTGGAACTTGATTTTCTTCTAACGTTTCAACACTACTTTGTTCTTGATTATTTTCTAAATTATTAGATAAATTTTGATTGTCTTTTTGAACAATGCTAGGATTTGATAAATTTGTATTATTAAAATCTGGCAATACTTCAATTTCTTCTTCAGTATTTGAAACACTATTATCTGGTCCAAAAGCAATATTAAAATCTGAGATACTTTCTAAATTATTTTCATTTATCTTATTTTGATTTTCGTTTTCCATATAATTCAACTCCATACTCTACTATATAAGTATAACATATAATAATTTTAAATGCAGAAAAAAACATCTGGTTCCAGATATTTTAAATTTTATAACCAAACTCCATATATTACACCTATCATTGATAATAAGAATCCGATAGTCCAAAATAACTTAACTATGTCTATTTCTTCCCAGCCTAATTCTTCAAAATGATGATGTAATGGGGCTTTTTTAAATACTTTTTTATGAAATTTTCTAATAGCGATAATTTGAATTAAACTTGATAATGTTTCAACTACAAATACACCACCTATTAATATTAATGATATTTCATGTCTTGTAAGTATTGCAATTGTTGCAAGAGCAGCACCTAACGCTAAGGAACCGGTATCTCCCATGAATACCCTTGCAGGATATGAGTTAAATACTAAGAATCCCATTATTGCTCCAGTTAGAACAAATGAGAATATGGCAATATCTTGATAGCCTGTTAACCATGTTGTTCCCCAAGTTATAACTCCATATGCTAGGAAAGTAATAACTGATAATCCTCCAGCAAGTCCATCTAATCCATCGGTAATATTAACTGCATTGCTTGTACCTACTAATACAAGTAAAATAAATAATCCATATGCCCAACCCAAATTAATAGATGTACGTAGGAATGTTATTTCAATAGTTGGTGTTCCACCATTTTTTCTAAATATTACATAAAATATAATAGCGATTATGGTTTGAAAAAGCAACTTAACTAGTGTTGGTATTCCTTTATTGTTGTGATATCTTACTTTTAAGAAATCATCAATAAATCCAAGCAAGGCATAAGATAAGAATGTAATTATTAGTATGATTAAATTATAACTATACTCTATACTTCCTCTTAGATAAAGAACAATCATTATAATCAAAGTAGTTAATATAAAGATTAATCCTCCCATTGTAGGAGTTCCTTCTTTTTTTAAATGTCTTTCATTTATTGTATGACTTACACTTTGTCCAATATGTAATTTTTTTAATAAAGGTATTGTAATAACAGATAATATAAGTGATAATACAAATCCTAACATTAAACCTAATAATGATTTTGCTAATATTAGCATAAATTCACACCTCTTTTGATAATTATAACCACAATGGAATTATTATGTAAATATAAGTTTACACTTGTTAGACTTTTACTTAACATATTATTTACCATTTAATTATATTCAAATTATTATTTTTTATTTACGATATCATAACTTTGATCTATTAAAGAATAAATTATTTCATTGTCTAAACTTGAATCTAAAATAATACTTATCCAACTTTTTTATTCATATGATATGCTTTGAAAAAACCTTTTTCTTTAAGTAATTCGTTTATCATAATTTCATTTAATTTAATATTTATTACTTCAACTTCTTCTTGTTTATAGTTTGAATCTAATTTATTTTTTGATACATTTAGAATAATTCCAAACCATTTCTTATTATATTTATTTCTAAATACTCCATTATCAGGACTTGTATCCCAAAGAAATTCTGGTTTTACTTTATATTTTTTATAAATATAATTACAAATATCATTAGACTGTTTAAATATAAAATTAGATTGTGTTGTACACTTTTCTTTAATATCTCTTAAAATTAATTCATATTCTTCTTTAATTTTATTATTTATACTTAAATTAAAATCTACTTTAAAATTTAAATATTCATCATTAAAATATAAATCAATTATTTTACTTGTTAATTTATTATCTTTAACATTTATTATAATTTTAAAATTGCTATTTAAAATATTTTTTTCATATTTATAACCATTTAATTCTTTAATAAAGCCATATTTAATTAAATTAGGATAGTTAAAAGTAGACTTTTTAAATAATTCGTATTCTATATTCATATTAATTTACTTTTTTATTTTTAGTTAAATATGTTTTTATTATAGCATTTATTAATGAAAGAATTTTTGTTCTATCTGTTTTAGATAAACTTTTATATTTTAAAAGCATTTTTGGTAATATGATAGGATATTTTTTAAATAAATCATAAGTACTTTCAATTTTAGATGTTTCTAGGATATCATAAAATGTATCTACTACTATTTTTCTTTCTTCTTTAGTAGTATTAGCAAAATAATCCTTAATTGCTTTATCTAAGCCAGCACTTTTATTAAATTTAACAGTAGATAAAACTAAGTCATCTTTTAATACTTCCCATGAAAATATATCGTGTTCTAATAAAAAGGTTTGATTGCTTTTAACTGTTGTTATTTTTTCTTTGTGTTCAAATAAGGCACCTACAATTGAATCTTGAGGAAGATATGTTTCCATTTTGTTTATTATACTTTTATTATTATGTTTGCTATAAATTGATTCATTTAAACCAGGTCCATCATAGTTATAAACTTTTATAATTCTTTTTTGAATGTTTTTATTAGCAGTTAAAGCGGAATAAAGTGCTATATTTCCTCCTTTGGAATGGCCACCTATTCTAATTTTTTTATACCAATATTTTTGGGCAATTTGAGTTAAATAAGACGTACCTAATTTTTGACAAGGAACTTCATCCATAAAAGCCATATTAAAGTCTTCTTTCCAACCATAAAGGTTTTCATCAGTTCCTACAAAAGATATGTATAATGACTTTTTAGAAATATGGATAACTAAGGCACTAAATTGTTGTTCTTCTTTTTTACTGTTATTTCTAACGTAATCAGTTACTTTTAAATCTTTGAATCGACGTGATTTTCCTAGAAGAGTGATCATTTCCTTATCACCATTAAATAGGAATTCATTATTTTTAAAATGAGCCATTTTTTTAGAGATTGATTCAATTGTTTCTACTTTATTCATCTCAATTTTATGAAATAGCAAATAAGAAAATCTAGCTAATATTAAACTGTCTAATTCATTAAATTTGTGTCCACTAGAAAATTTAAGGTCTCCTCTCCATTTAATATAATCGTTAATACTACTCATAATTTATTTCTCCGTTTCCTTAATATTTGGTTTATTATATAATGTTCTAATTCCAATCATTACTGAGGCAAATGAGATAAGAAGTGGTAAATAGAACATGAATAATCGATTTAACATCATACCCTGAACTTGAAAATGGTCAAATATTTTGGTATATAATAATCCGGTTATATATTCACCTACACCAGCCTGTCCTGGAAGAAGTGTTACTTCTAATGACTGTTGAACAAATATTTGTAACATTACTATATCAAAATAATTTAATACTGGATTAGAATTAATACTTATATAGATAATGTAAATTATTGAAAAAATAATAGTACGTTGCAAAAAAACTAAGATAGTTGATAATATTAAACATCCAACATTATTTTTAATGTAGTTTGCTTCTTCAACGTATGATTCTGTAATATCTTTAATTTTAGTTTTATAATCTATATTTTTGTTTGTGATTTTATTATATATTTTGTAAAAAAATGTTAATATTTTACTTATTAATTTTTGATTATACATTAGCAATAGACAGAATATAATTGCTACTACATCATAAGTTAAACCAATGAAGAATAAAACTTTAACAACAGTTTTACTCATAGAAATATAATTAAATTTAAATATGATTATTAATATTCCGGTTACAACAAAGAATAATTTAAATAGAATCGTATTTAGAATTAAAGCTATCATACTTTTTTTCATAGGGATTTTATCTTTATTCATATAATAAAGTTGAACTGGTTGTCCACCAGTAGAACTTGGTGTAATTCCACTAAAGAAGAATTCAACAAAGGAATAATGCATACATCTTATAAATGATATGTTCTCATCTAATGATTTAAAAATTATTTTAAAATAGATTGCTTCTAAAGTGAAAAATATAATTATAGCAATTCCTATAATTAGATAAGAAGTACTTTTAATCATTTTTAAGCACAATAATAAATCATCTACACTGTAAGTTAAAAATAAAATTCCAAATGTTACAGCAAATAATAAAACAAATATACATGATGATATTAACAATTTTTTATTTTTCATATACTTTTTCTCCACTATAATCAAGTATATCATTTAAGTTGATTAAAGCAAATAATTTTAGTTAATTATTTGAAATATTAATCATCAAATTCAAAAAAATCACTTGTTATATTTAGTGATTTTTAAATTATTTTGTCTATATTTTATTGATGAGATGTTTATGATTAAATTATGCATATTTATGTCTTCTGATGACTACTACGCCGGACGCACCATTTCCTGATGCATTGTTTTCCCAACCTCCATCGCCGCCATCGCCTGTATTTGCTGTCTTAATTGCTGGTTTGTTAACTCCACCATCGCCTCCGGTAGCGTATAGTATACCATCTGATTCACCAAATTCACGTGTTGTCGTTCCTTGGCCAGTTCCAGGTTTACCTCCGGCACCATTGGCACCATCTTTTCCTCCGACACCTGATGAAATCCATATATTGTCGGCATCGCCATTTTTAGAACCACTACCTCCGCCAGAGCCTCCGTTTCCACCATAATTTCCATTACTTGATAAGGCACTGCCACCACTTGCAGTATAACCGAAGGCTGAAGTCGCTCCACCAGCCATACCTCCTGCTTTCTGTGATCCAATTCCACCGGCACCAACTATAATATCGTAATTTGTTCCAGTCTTTATACTTAATCCTGAAACTGTTTTGGTGTATCCACTTCCACCGCCTGCTCCCATTGACCAAGCATAATTTCCTGCTGCACCTCCGCCTACTAAGAAGACATCAATGTCTGGTGTTTCATCTGTAAAAGTAAGTGTACCGCTAGATAATATATATATTTTCCAATCGTATACTGAATCGCCATTTTCAATTCTTATATTTTCATTTCCACCTGTGAACGTAATTGCTGGTGATCCAGATTGATATTTAAACTTAATTTTTACATTTTTTATAAAACCAGATATAGTTATTTTCCAGATACTTGTATTTCTATCACACGTTGCCTGTGAATCAGAAGATAGCACTTCATTGGTATCTGCATTATAAAGGGTCGCTAGATAATTACAGGAATTAGGATAAACATTGGATTCAACTCCATCTACGTATGCTATTATATTCATATTTACATCGGTCTCATTTTTATCTGATGTTAATAATTCGAATTGATTGTCTAACGCTAAATCGTTCCATTCATAACCTGCATTTAAATCTAATTTTATGTATACATCTTTATCACTTAAATTGCGAGTTACTAATTCGATTTCTATTATATTATTTTCTCCGGGTAAAATTAAACCATTTGTATATGGTGATTTCATTGGTAAAACAGCAACCATTACATTGTTTGGTAAAGTGGAAGAACTAGTAGTACAATTACTATCTGAACATACTGTATACTTTAATTCATATTTTACAGTAATTGAGTTTAAACTTGTTAAATTCACACTAAATGTTTCTGTTTTTCCTGCTTGTAACCTTAATATTCTATCATCTGATTCACCAGTATTTGTTGTAATATTAAATGATAAATCATTTACTTTGATATTGGCAATTGGTTTTGAATTGTTATTAGTAAAAAGTGACAAAGAAAAACCTATTACAGATATAAATATTAACATTATTGTTGCAATAAACATATATCTAGATCTTTTGCTACTTTTTATTATATTAATTGTATTCGTAAATTTTTCTTTCAAATAACTTCACTCCTACTCTAGTGAAATTATATACCGTAAATTGCTACTACGTCAAGCGAACAAGCGTATTTTTTAGCATTATTCGGTTGCTTTATGAGCCCTAATAACAACAATCCCAGAACCTCCTGCTCCACCTTTAGTTGTTCCAGCGGCTGATGGTGCGCCACCGACACCACCTCCGCCTCCAGTATTAGCGGTACCATTCTTTCCTGCAGATCCTTGACCTCCGGCACCACCACCAGTTACTCCTCCAGATGCTCCAGCGGTTGTTGAACTCCATTGACAGTGTCCACCACCACCTCCGCCTCCGGCATAGGCTGTTCCTGTTCCAAATTCTTTTGTTGATGTTGCACCAGATGCTCCTGTTTCGGCTTTACTATTTTGGTTGCTGTCTCCATGTCCGGTGCCACCTTTATTTCCACCAGTACCACCAGCACCACCATAACCATTTGGGTATGTATCATTTGCTTGACCAGTTTTTCCTGCTTCGCCACCTGATACAGTTTGCTCAAATGCTGAAGTTGTTGAACCCGCCTTACCACTTTGACCACCTGCACCAATCACGATATTATAAGTTATATTTTTAGATATTAAAATGTTGTTTGTTGTTAATCCATAACCGCCGGCACCTCCGCCGCCGCCGCCGCCCATATTTGTCTCGCCCCAACGATTGTACCAAGTAAAGCCGGTTCCTCCGCCGCCGCCACCACCAACAAGAAATGCATCAATTGTTGATGATTCTTCTGTAAATGTAAGTTCTCCACTTGTTAAAAAATATATTTTCCATTCTGTTGACGAATCACCGTTTTCAATTCTAGAAACTCCAGTATATGTAAAGGCTGGTGCTCCTTGTCTATATATAAAATTTATAACTACTTTCTTAACTAAAACATCGATAGTCATTTTCCAAGTATTTGTATTTCTATCACAAGATAAACCAGAACTAGAAATTGGTATTTCGACATTTTCACTATTATATGCTTTTAATTCTGTTCTATAATTACATGATCGTGGATACTCATCTGCTATTATTCCATCTACGTATGCTAAAATATCTATGTTAATATTGTGATTTCTTTCTTCTGATGAAATTACTTCAAATTGATTTTCTAATACTAGATTATTCCAAGCATATCCAGCATTTAAATCTAATTTTATATATACATCTTCACTATTTGAATTAACAGTTAATAATTCTATTTCAACTATATCACTTTCATCTGTTGCAATTTCTCCATTAATATGTTCTTCACTATTAGGCATTACAAAAACACTTACATTATTTGGTAAAGTCGAATAACTAGTGGTACAATTGTTGTCTGAACATACTGAATATTTTAATTCATATTTTACATTCATATTATTTAAATTTTTTAATTTAATATAAAATGATTCTTTTTTTCCCGCTTGTAATCTCAATATTCTATCATCTGATTCTCCACTATTTGTTGTCATATTAAATGATAAATTGTTTACTATGATATTGGCAATTGGTTTTGAATTGTTATTAGTAAAAAGTGATAAAGAAAAACCTATTACAGATATAAACATTAGCATTGTTGTTGCAATAAAGATATATCTAGATCTTTTGTTACTTTTTATTATATTAATTATATTTATTGATTTT
>ERZ779737.2226-NODE-2226-length-13197-cov-9.304824_pt1 | contig 13197 bp, 6 predicted proteins | sample MGYA00511889_ERZ779737 | MGnify/ENA primary metagenome ERZ779737 (study PRJEB29588, sample SAMEA2163575) | human gut metagenome | biome: human gut; feature: human-associated habitat; material: faeces | place: Denmark | collected 2008/2010 ...
GTGTCGGTGATATGATACCACCCTGCGGTGTCCCTTCAAGTGTCGGTTGAAGCAATCTCTGCAGCTTGCTTAATACCCAACAGATTCAAATCCAAGTTTCCCTTGTATTCCAAATCCAAGCCGTCATCACAAGCCTGAAACAACATTGTGCAGGCAGCCAAACAACAGGCTGCCATGCTTATCAGTTTATTTTTCATATACTTCATTGTTTTAAAATTAATCCAAAGGTGCAGTCTCAGGGTCATAGACCTCTACTTCTACATCATAGAACGAGAATTCGGACATATGGAAGTACTTGGCGTTAGCCGAAGCCGATGTCACCAAGAAACGGAAATGCTTGAATTTCTTTCCTGGGATAACAAAGTCGGAAACATATTCTGTTACGCTCTTAGCCGGCAGACCGCTCAATGAAGTCACTGTCTCCCACTCAACACCGTCCTGACTGATCTGCAAATCAGCAGCTGTTGGGAAACCATCCGAGTTACCTACGTTACGTGTAGTGTATTGAATGGCAAAATTTTCGTGCTCCTCATTGAAATCAACTTGAATATACTGAGGAAGAGGAACCTGAGGACTACTCCAACGGGTATGAAAGAATGTATTGGTATTATTGTCAATCAAGTTGGCAATAGGACCTTCCGTAGGTTCCTGATTGTCGGTACTGAGCTGATCAGCAGTCAGCGCCACTTTAGTACGTTTCGTTTCAGACAAAGTGATAGGAGCAGGTCCGGAAACAGCTTTCACTTCTGTCATAGCACTACCCTCATTGGCAGCATTGAATGTCTGGAAAGCAAACGTATAATCGCCGAAACGAGCAAGTGTATTATCGATCAATACTTCACCAGTATATTTAGAAACCAGTAAGGTTACATCTTCTTTGGACAGATGATCGTAATAGTACACTTTCAGGTACTCAAAGCCCGGATCTTCAGTTACCGTCCAATACAGGCGAATCTGTCCTGGCAACGACTCGTAGTGTATAGCTGTAGACTCGATAGCAGTGGGAGCCTTGATCTCTCCCACCGTTTCGAAAGTCTCCAACTTGTCATCGCAACCGCTCATGCCCATCAGCAAACCGGCCGCCAAAAACAAATATTTGAATTTCATAATCTGAATCTTTTTAATTTAATCGAATTATAATAGTAAACTCGCCATTACCAGCCTGCATTCTGACTGAGGTTCGGATTCTTGCGTATTTCCGAATCAGGTATCGGGTAGAAATACATCTTGTCATCCCATACCAGATTCTTCGTAGTACGACTATACGACAACGATCCGTCAGCCTCCTTAGTAATCACCAGACGGTCGATGCTGGTAAAGCCACCTTCCTTCCAGCGACGAACATCCCAAAAACGATGTCCCTCGAAAGCCAGTTCCACCATACGTTCGTTCTTATAAACTGTCCAGAAATAGTTATTATCCATACTTTCTGGCAATGCGGGCATCTTCACATCCGAACGGTTGCGTACCTGATTAATAGCCTCACGAGCACTCAGCGTCAGTTCGTCATTAGTCTGATCGGGTGAATCAAAGTATTTGAATGCAGCCTCGGCATAATTCATCAGGAACTCACCCAAACGGAAGGTTACCCAGCTGTGAGTCTTACCACCACTACCGGTGCTGGCACTGATATCGGTCGAACCATCCACATACTTCTTCACATAATAACTGGTAGTAGTAGCGTAAGGCAGCGGAGCACCGTCACGACCACCTACGAAAGTTTCCAGTTCCATTGTATTGGTATTAGGCCATTTCTCTCCGTTACGGGCAATGGTCATACCGAAGCGCGGATCAAGATCAGCATACGGATCAAGACCTGCACGAACAGCTTGTTCTACAGTAAGGTAGTTACCGTCAGTACGCTGATATGCATCCACCAAAGTTTGAGTAGGACAGTTACCCGAATTGGCGTTTTCCATACTGATGGGGAAATTTGTAACTTCAGGATCAGTAGTGCTACCTACACGACGAACGAAAATCATCTCAGAAGCTTTCCAGTTATTCTCGCCCCAAATATCGGTATATTTACCCAGTTTGATACCATTTTCGCTACAGTAATTAATAACATCAAGATTAGCTTTGGCTGCCTGACGGTAAAGTTCTTTGTCTTGAGTAGGATTGAACAGCTTGCTGGCACGATAAAGTAATGTACGAGCTTTCAAAGCCAACGCCATACCGCGAGTCACACGTCCTGTTTCAGGAGTATCCGTACCACCTGAGGCATCTTCCAGACCATAATACGTAACCGGCAATTCCGGAGCAACAGCATCACATTCTTTCACAATAAAGTCAAAAACTTCAGCTGCCGGTGTACGTGTGATACTATTAGCTTCAGCTTCTGTCAACACTTCAGTAGTAAAAGGCACATCCCCGTAGGCTCGTACCAGCAAAAAATAATAGTAAGCACGCAACAAACGAACCTCATACTGATAACGGTTATAACGTTTCATCTGAGCTTGATAATCCACATCGTAACGGTGATCAATAAAATCCCGATCCACACCGTTCTTCAGAAAATAGTTAGCTTCGCGAATAGGAGAATAATAACCAAACCAAGAATAAGGATTCAGTGCACTCCAGTTTCCGTTGGTATAATCGAATATTGACGAATAAGTAATGGCCATCTCAGCCTCGTCGCAAGCCGAAGCACGGGAACCGCTACCCAGCAAGTCATAGTCCAAAGAAGCGTAGATATTGTTCACAAAACCGGCCGTACGACCAAAATCGGTGAACACGTAGTCCGGACCGTATGTCTGATATTCATGATAGTCCATCTTGTCGGCACAGCCAGTCAAGAACGCGGCACAAGCCACAAGAAGACATGCTTTCTTCAATTTCATATTCATAACGTCTGTTAGTTAGTAAAATTAAATACCCACTGAAAGTCCTACGTGAATAGAACGAGTTGCAGGATATACATTGCCGATAGCCTCGGGATCGGTAATGTCAATGTGGTCGATACTAAACAAGTCTGTACCTCTGACATATACCTTCGCATTACGCAACTTGATTTTTTCAATCCAAGCTGTCGGCAGTTTATAATATACTTCGCAGTTACGAAGTTTCAGGAACGAACGGTCTTGCAACCATACAGAACTATTCTGCAAATTGTTATCAACCTCTTCTGTAGTCAGACGCGGGAAACGGGCCGAGGGATTTTCAGGAGTCCAACGGTTCTCGTATGCGTACTGAGAAATAGAAGTATTGTTAACCAAAGGACGATAGATACTTGAAGTTAACCAGGCGCTGTAGTTGGCAACACCTTGGAAGTAAGCATTGAAGCCCAAACCCTTCCATTCCAGCCCCAAATTGAAGCCATAATAAATTTCAGGCCAAGCTGTGCTGTAACCCATAGGTACCATATCGTTAGAGTTAACTACACCATCGTTGTTCACATCCTTATACTTCAGGTCACCCGGTTTCACAGGACCAAACTGTTGTGGAACACTGTTATCAATATCGGCCTGATCTACAAAGTGACCGATAGCCTGCAAACCCCATACCTGGCCAATAGGTCTGCCCACAGCACTCAGGTATTCATAAGGTTTCGGCTCTTCCAGATTTTCAATGATTTCATTACGGTTGAATGAATAGGTACCCCCTACACGAAGTTTGAAGTCGCCAATCTGTTTGCTATAATCCAATCCTAACTCTGTGCCCCAACTGTCTACGATACCGGCGTTGGCATACGGGCTACTGATACCCAATACACTAGAGTTACGTCCACTGGCATCTACCCAAATGTCAGAACGACGCTCATAAAAGCCATCAATACTAAAATTCAGACCTTTCAGCAACGAAACATCCAGACCTACATTATATTTATAGGCTTTTTCAAGTACTCCGTTGACCGAAGCCAGACGGGCTTCTGCCCAGCCGCCGTCACCGTTACCGAAGTTGTCACCACCTACAATGGGATATGTACTTCCTCCAGTCACCAAATCTTCATGCCAATAACCGTCATACGGAGTATTATCTGTATTAATGATACCAAACGAAGCACGCAACTTCATAAAGTCGATAATATTCTGGTTCTTCATAAAGTCTTCATTAGAGATGACCCATGATAAACCTACGGTAGGAGCCGGTTTCCAACGGCTGTTCGGATCAAGTTTATTCGAAGCCGAGAACATCAAAGTAAAGTCAGCAAAATAGCGGTTGTTGTAACCATAATGTGTGTACCAACCTGCACTCTGCGTATACAAAGGAACATTGGTAGCTTCATTGAATTTATATGTATAGAGTAACATCGTATAGATGTCGTGCAAGCCGAAACTGCGGTTCCAGTCTACGTTCATCTGATAGTTGAACGAACGATACTGCCAGTCAAGCTTGGAAGAACCGTTAGTACTGCCTACTGCACCTCCTGTTACACTCGAAAATTCAGACGGTTCACCGTTCTCCCAAGCTGTCACAGTCGTCATTCCCCAACGGTCGCTACGACGATAATCTTCCCAAAACGAAGACAAGGCATCGTAACCGATACGTACCGATGCGCCCAAACCCTCGGTAATGGAAGACAAGTCCTGACGCAAATTCATATCGGCATACAAAGCACGCGTATTACCACGTGAATAGCCGTGCCCCTGAGCCAGATAGACAGGATTGTAATCGCCACTCCAAGTATTATTACCACCCCACAAACCGTCTTCGGTCTTCACAGGGAAAGCTGCAGAAGGTACAGTATAAAGTTTTCCAATAAGATTATCGCCCGAAGAACTGGGTCGGCTAAATTCACTCAACACACCCGAAATATTAGTTTGCAAACGTGTCGTTGAAGTCAGATCAATATCCAGATTCGAACGGAAGTTGAAACGCGAATACTTGTCCTGTGTAGAGATGCCACTAGCCATAGGATTCTTTATAAAGCCACGGTTGTTCTGCAAATTCAGCATAGTAAAGTAGCGCATTTTTGTTGAACCGCCACGGAAAGTCAGTGTAGCGATATCTGTTGTACCCAAATCACGGAACACTTCATCCATCCAGTTCACATTGGGATAAAGATAAGGGTACTTGCCACTTTGAAAAGCATTCAATTCGTTCTGCGAATAACGGGCTGCTTTTCCATCGTTGGCCAATGCCTCGTTGATAGCTGAAGCATATGTATATGAGTCAGCCATCTCGGGCAGACGGGTCTGCATGTTAAAACCATGATCGTAAGAGAAGTTAATCTCACGACTCTTATACATACCACGTTTAGTAACGATATTTACTACGCCGTTGGCTCCACGAAAACCATATAGTGCAATGGCTGCCGCATCGCGCAAGATGCTCACCGATTCTACTTCTTCGGGTGAGATATAATTCAAAGCCTGATAATTGTTATCACGTTCCAGTCCGTCGACCACCAACAGAATTCCCTGATTGCTCAACGTCTTAGGACCACGAATAGCCATCGAAGAAATCTGATCCCACACGTTTCCTGTTTTCTGCATTGTATAGAGGCCGGCAACATTTCCATACAGGGCATTACCTACATTGAATGTAGAACGATTGTCAATCTGGTCGGCATATACTGTCGATACGGCACCGGTACTCTCAGCATTAGTCTGTTCCAGACCGAAGCCATAATTCACTTTCTGAGAAGCGAAATCCATCACTACCTTCATGGGTTGACCGGCTTTCACTTTCACAACTTTGGTGTCATCACGACCTGTACGGATACACAACTTATTGTCACTTTCGGCATTGATTTCAAACTTACCGTGCCGGTCGGTCGTTACGCGCAACGACGGATTGTCCACAACCGAAATCAATGCGCCTACAACGGGATTGCCCTGACGGTCAACCACTGTGCCGACCACATTGACTTCCTGCGCCCCTGCACTAAGCGAAACGCAAGCCATCATTGCTAAAGAAGCTATGAGTCTATATTTTTTTTTCATGTTGTTTTTCTTATATTATGGTTGTTATACCGTTAGTTCCAACCCGGATTCTGATTCAGGCCATAGTCTTTGTTTACTTCCGAAGGCGGGAAAGCAGACAGATACCATTTCGGGCTGAAGTTAGTCCACCAAATACGTCTCTCGTTCTGAATTTCAAATACTTCATACTTAAACTCGGTAGGCTTATTCACAAATTCTCCAGTGCCATCCGGTCCGTTACCTTGTGTTCCAGACCAAGGTTTGTCACCACCACCATCATTACGATAGATTTTCAAGCCATGCAGTTTTGATTGGAACAAGTCAGCACGTTTGTAGCGGATCAGATCGAAGAAACGAACATCTTCCAGGCCCAACTCACAGGCACGTTCACGCAGAATCTCTTCCAACAAAGCATCCTTATCAGTTGTGAGATTCTTGTTCGGATTACATTCTGCCAATCCCCCCAATCCTACACGAGCACGAACTTTATCCACTTGCTGAATGGCACCTACCAAATCACCATGATAAAGCAAAGCTTCTGCATAAATCAAATAAACTTCTGCCAAACGCAGATACGGCCACTGCGGATAACCTGCAATCTTTCCCGTTTTAAAGAACTTAGCCAAACTGAATCCCGTAGCCACACTACCGGTACCTGTAGAAGTACTTGTCAAATTATCTCGTCCACCAATCCAAAACTCTGCTGCGTGATCACCATAGCTATCACCATTTACCCACATGGTCTCATACAGACGTGGATCGCGTACAGGTTTGTTATAATCGTTATTCTCAAAGAATGGATTTGCACCATCCTTTAATGACTTTGAAGCATCAAACGGGGTACCATCGCTCATCGGAAACATTGCCATATATTCGTATGTCGGTGTATATCCTCCATTATCAGGGAAAGCATAATCATAACCAGCATACCATCTATAATCCCATGTTCCACCACTCTTATATCCTGTGACACGAGTTGATATCAGTAATTCCGTATTGTTCTGACGTTCAAAATAAGCTTTAAAAAAAGCGTTACGATAATCACTCACGTTCGTACCAGAAGCCTCCATCAGTTCGTATACGCCATTAGCGTCCAATGCATCGAAAAAAGACTTACATGCTTCGTACAAACGATTCCACCAATCTCCATTATATCCACCATACCATGCCTGTAGGTTAGTAATAGCGTCTTGCGGTGCTTCGTTGCAGTAAGGCTGATCACTGTTGAAAAGAGGACTTGCAGCAAACAACAGAATTTTACATTTCAAAGCCATAGCTGCCGCTTTGGTCATACGTCCCTGCCAGTTGGCTTCTTCAGTATCCAAACTCCAAGGGAAATCTGCATCATTGATAGCCTCATCCAACAGTCCTATCATAAAATTAGCAGTTGCTTCAGCCGTAGCACGGGGAATTTCGTAGGTCTCCTGTACATCATAAGTTTTGTCTACCAAAGGCAGACCTCCAAAATGACGGAACATGTCGAAATAGCGGGAAGCAATAATGACTTTCGCCTCTGCTTTCAGACGATTTTTCTCGGCTTGTTCCATATCGGGTACACGGTCTACGTTTTCAATAAACATCCAGCTCGAACGAATAGCTTCCCATGTCCGGTAACCATAGTAAGCAAAACGAACTCTACCTCGTTCGTTGTCTTCATCGGATGCCGTATAAGCACCACTGTAATACAACGAATTTACACCACTCCACGAATTATGACTGTGCCAGCAGTCTGATAAAGTTTCGAACATACCCGTATTCATCTTTACTTCATTGACTCCCCAATAGTAAGGCAAACCGTAGTACATATCTTTATAGGTAGTCCACAGAAAAGCTCTCGCATAATCGGCTTTACCGAAAATTGAATCCTGATTCAGGTCGCTGGTCGTAGGTGGCTTTTCGAGGAAAGCGTCACCAAACTTTATTTCATCGACACAGGAGGCAAAAAGAAGAGACACACCTACCAGTGCCGCAAACATCCAACTCATTATATGTTTCATAATCTCAAGTTCTTAAATCTTGTGTTATTAAGTTACTTATTAGAAGCCAAGCTTCAAACCGATGTTGAATACACGGGGCAACGGGTAGTTCGGACGGTCGCTCTGACGAGATTCCGGGTCACCCCACATAAAGCTTGTAATAGTCAGCAGATTGTATCCGTTAACATACAGACGACAGTCGTTCAATTTCATCTTCTTCATGAAGGGGAAATCAAAGTTGTAACCTATCTCCACATTCTTCAGACGTAAGTAGCTGGCATTGACCAGATACAAATCGCTCTGAGCGTAGTTGTTGCTGGCACTGGTTGCCGTAGCACGCGGGAACTTCGCCGTAAAGGTATCGGCCGACGAACGCCATGTATTCTCATACTGGTAGAGCAACAAGCCTTTGTTTTGGGTATCGCCCAACGGCTGGCGAAACTCGGAAAGCATACGGTCTACGTTCCAAGCACCGGTCCATTGCATAGAGAAATCGAAATTCTTCCAAGAAAAGCCCATATTAAGACCGGCTGTGTACTCCGGAACATCAGTAAAACCGATATCACGGGTAGCATCGTCGCCGGTAATCTTACCGTCACGATCCAAGTCTACATAAACTGCATCACCCGGTTTCATTGTAATGCCATGATCAGCTATCGGCATACCGAATTCTTCCATATAACGAGCATCGGCTGTTTCATCATAGAAACCCCAGAACTTATACATCGAACGAGAACCTACTACACGACCCGTCTGATACATCCACGGTTCATTTTGTACTACCTCGTTCATATATACGATTTTATTACGGGCAAATGATATATTGAAATTAGCCCAATAACGGAAGTCTTCGTTCAACTGATCATTCCACTTAGCCTGAACCTCAAAACCTTTATTTTGCACTTCACCTACATTAATAGCAGGCAACGACATGCCCAGCAAACTAGGCAAATAATCAGGCTCACGCAAAATGTCGCGACGGTTCTCAATAAAATATTCTGCCGAAATATTCAGATGTTCATTCAATATAGTGAAGTCTACACCATAATTCTGCTTAACTGAAGTTTCCCATTTAGCGTCAGGATTAGTGTGTGTAGATTCCCAAGCACCTGGCTTAGCCGTACCAATATTCTGACCAAGGAATGCGCCCGAGGTACTTCCATATCCGTACGAACCAGGCAGATACCAGAAACGCTGACTACCATATCTATCATTACCAACCATACCAACAGACACGCGGAACTTCATGTAGTTGATAACCTTCTTCAACGGGGCAAAGAAAGGCTCCTCACTGATAGTCCAACCAACAGAACCGGCGGGAAAGAAACCATAACGGTTTTCGGGATTGAAGTTTTCGGAACCATTGTAACCCACATTAAATTCGGCCATGTAACGTGTCTTCCAGTCATAAGTAATACGTCCCACCAAACCTACATAACCAGTCGGTATATAACTATAAGAAGCAGGATAATATGTCTTAGACTGATTATAAAGTAGCAAACCTGTCACATTATGATCACCGAACTTACGAGCATAGTTAATACCCAACTCCATGTACCAGTCGCGAGCCTTACCAGAATTGCTGTTCGAATAACTGGTCTGCGTATCTGAACCTGACTTCTTAAAATTAATAATATCACCCTCGCCGACAACTGGCATATAAGTAGCTACCGAAGAAGAAGCCACCTTAGTAGTACTATAACTAGAGTTGTAAGAACCTTTCAGCTTAATAGACAATCCTTTTGTGATAAAGTCTAGTTTTTGATCCAGAATCAAGTCCAGATTCACCACGTTGGTAGAAGTACTACGGAAACCATTTCCATAATAAGAAGCGAGACCGTCAGTTCCCGGACTGGGCACGTAGTCAGGATTGGTCTTGATGTACTTACCATCCACAATACCGGCACTGGCAAAAGGAACAGCCCAATACAACTTACGGAACAACTGGTTCTGATCCTCACCCGACTCCGGTGTACGCTTGTTCTCTAAACGACCACCGATGTTTACTGAAAGTAAGGTAGACTTAGTTACATCGAAATCCAGATTGGCACGATAGTTATAACGTTTGTAATCGAAGTTAAAATCGTTAACCGCATTAAACTGCTTGAACATACCTCCTTGAGTAAACAAACCTGCCGAAACGAAGTAACGCATGTTGTCCGTACCTCCTGATATATTGACATTGTGTTGTGACTGGAAAGAAGCCTTATTCATACAGTAGTCAATCCAGTTGATATCCGGATAAAGGATGGGATTCGTATGATCGCGGAACGCAGCCAACACCTCATCAGAATACAAGACATCATTTCCGTCGTTCCGGCGCATCATGTTCACGTAGTCGGCATACTGGTAAGAGTTGGCAAACTCCAGCTCTTTAGTACGTACGTTCACACCAGCCGAAGTCGAGAAAGAAATCTTGGCCTTACCCTCGGCACCACGCTTGGTCGTAATCAAGATAACACCGTTGGCACCACGCACACCGAATACCGCTGTTGCCGAGGCATCCTTCAGCACGGTGATGCTCTCGATTTCGTTCGGGTCAACCTGTGACATGTCACGTTCCACACCATCGACCTGAATCAACGGAGTAGCATTATTCCACGTAGCAATACCACGCACATAAATATCTGCCGCATCGGCACCCGGTTCACCGGAATACTGCACGGTAGAAATACCAGTCACCTGACCGGAAAGAATGTTGTTCACAGAACCGGAAGGAGTTTTCAGCAAGTCGTCACCCTTCATTGAAGAGATAGCACCGGTCACAGACACTTTCTTCTGCACACCGTAAGCAACGACTTCAACTTCACCAAGCATCTGCGAATCTTCCTCAAGCACAATGTTCAATGTAGCACCAGCCTTCTTTACAATAATCTCCTGATCCTTGTAACCGATAAAGCTGATCTTCAACTTTGACCCAGCAGGAACCTCCAGAGTAAACTTACCGTCCAGATCGGTAATCACACCCACTGTCGTACCTACTGCCATTACGTTGGCGCCAATCACCGGCTCTCCATTAGTATCCTTCACGATACCTGTCACTCTCACCGTACTTTGCTGCACCACCTCCGGATTAGAGCCTTGCTTGCCCGACCCTTCTGCAGGCGTAAGCAAAAACAGGCACAACAACATTGCGGCAGGAAGCAACCGGCGAAGATTTGGAACTCGCCTTTCATCGAAGTTTTCTTGCTTTTCCATTAGCAATAATTTTAAGATTAAACATATATTTTATCCATAAAACTCGTTGAAATCCGTTTGCGTTTTTTCACAATCGAATCCGGCACAAAAGTATTTCTACCTATTACAAAAATACTTCTGAAAGGGTCCAAAGTAGTTGAATTTGGTTCCATGAAACATTTTTCGACAAAGAATGAAACATTATTCAACATGCAAGCGCAAGGCTTTTTGCTTAAACAATGTTACAAAACATATAAATTAAGAATTGAACGAAATGCAGTCTAGAAATGCAAGATAAATGCCTTATGCAGAAAAGCGGTGAAACATCCGTAAAGGCTCTGCTTTCACCATATACTACTGTATACCAACATTTAAGAATGAGGTGAAAGCGTGAAGGATATTTTCTGGGTTCTGTTCACCATCCGTGAAAGTTTCACCTGACTGTAGTCTGCCCACAATCCATCAGTACAATTCTAAAGTATCACTTTACGAGCATCAAGTAGTACATGGTGAACGTAAACACCTACGTTAGCTGGAGCGCATAACAAGTAATGCTCGAAACCTTAACAAACAATGTCACGAAAGGTAACAAACAATGTCCGCGAGCGACACAAGCACGGCTCACGAGCAACACAAGTGTGGCTCGCGAACAACACTTGCACGGCTCGCAAGCCATGCAAGTGACGAACAAGCAAGATTATTCCTCGATTACTCCGCCTCCCTGCGTGAAGCGTTCCATATACTCGGTGGGCTGCATACCAATTTCTTTCTTGAAACTGCTGCTGAAATAGCGTGGGTCGTTGTAACCCACAGCATAAGCCAAATCAGAAATCCGGATGTTTTTCTTTTCTTCCATGATGCGGCAGGCAGCCTTCATGCGGATATTACGGACAAACGATACGTAAGTCTGTCCTGTAAGCGACTTCAGCTTGCGGAAACAGGTAGACTTGCTGGTGTGCATTTCTTCCAAGAAGTCCGACTGATCGAAGTCGGCATCGGCCAGATGGCGGTTCACGCAGTCGATGGCCCGTTGCAGGAAGTCTTCGTCGATGCTTGTATAGTCCAAGTCCTTTACTTCGAACACCAATTGCTTCTTGAAGTCCATGCTGCGCCGCTCGCGTGTACGGAGCAGGTTACTGATACGGGCATGCAGCACACTCAGGCTGAAAGGCTTGGAAATAAAGGCATCGGCTCCCGATTCGTAAGCCTCTACCCGGTCTTCTTCTTTATTCTTTGCTGTAAGCAGGATGATAGGAATATGCGAAGTCTCAAAATGCCCTTTGATGTAGCGACACAGCTCGATACCGTCCATTTCGGGCATCATGACGTCGGATACAATCAGGTCTACTTCTCTGTTGCCCACTATCTCAACAGCTTCCTTACCGTTGGCAGCCGTACAGATATTATAATCGGTACCCAACAGCTTCGTCATCAGTTGCAGCAAGTCCTCACTGTCTTCCACAATCAGCAACGTACGGCGTACGGCAGGCGACAGAGGTTCCGTTTCCTCCTCAGCAGCCGTTTCGGAAGCGTCTGGCTCTACGATATCAGTCTGAGGCGTTACTTCCTGACGCTCTGTATCTTCCGACAGCGAATCATCTATTTCTTCTTCGGCATAAGCATCTCGCCGTGCAGGGAAAGTTACGATAAAGGCAGTTCCTTTTCCCTCCTCACTCTCTACCTCGATGGTTCCGTGATGCAGCACAACCAAGTCGCGTACCAACGACAAACCAATACCAGTACCAATGGTCTTGAACTTCCGGTAGTCACCCTCATAAAAGCGTTTGAAAAGTTCCTTCTGCGCATCTTTCGGGATACCTGCCCCGTCGTCCTTTACAATGAGGCACACTGTATCGTCTGTCCGGCCTTCCAGCGTTACACTGACAGTGCCGCCGGGACGATTGTATTTCGAAGCGTTCGAAAAGAGGTTATAAAGAATCTTGTCCAGCTTGTCCGTATCAAAATAACCGATAATCGACTCCGGATTACAGAGTACGGAGAAATGTATCTTGCGCTTTTTGACAAGCGGCAGGAAAGATTCGGCTTCATTTTTCACAAACGCCGCCACATCTCCTGGAGAGACACGCAACTTCAGATTGCCGGTTTCTGCTTTACGAAATTCAAGAATCTGCTGCAACAGACGGATGAGCCTGCTGATATTGCTACCCATTACCGTATAA
>ERZ779737.2230-NODE-2230-length-13177-cov-1.749047_pt1 | contig 13177 bp, 10 predicted proteins | sample MGYA00511889_ERZ779737 | MGnify/ENA primary metagenome ERZ779737 (study PRJEB29588, sample SAMEA2163575) | human gut metagenome | biome: human gut; feature: human-associated habitat; material: faeces | place: Denmark | collected 2008/2010 ...
TGGAAGAATGCTTGGAATCGACGGCATTTTCATGGCAGAGCTTGCAAAGACTGTGATCAACGAGAGCAAAGACGGTTATCCGGAATTAGAAGAAAAGAAAGATTTTATCTTAAAAGTACTTGCACAGGAAGAAGAGAAGTTTGCAAAGACGATCGATCAGGGTCTTGCAATCTTAGAAGAAATGGAAAAAGAGATTAAAAATACCTTTAATTTGGCAAAAGAAGCAAATGCAGATGTATTTCACCTAGGGGATGAGTTATATAGCAAAAACCCTAAAAAATGGAAGCAATTTATACAAAAGTATGGAGAAAATTATGTTTCGCATATAAATTTTGATGTTTGTATAGAAATAGATAAGCGATTCTAGTTTGACATATATGAAAACTTTATGGTATAATGCAAAAAAAATATACGGGGAACGCATATGAAGAGCATAAAGTTGCAAGAATTAGAAAGTGAAGAAAAGAAGAAAGAACTATATTCAAAATATTTTTACGACCCTGAATTTAAGGAGTTTTTTAAAAGGTTTTACGATCTTGAGGGCGGAAGGATTAGTAAGGAGTATTTAGTACATAAGCCAGAAATCTTGGTTCGAGCATTTTTAGGAAATGTGAAACTAAGAAAGGTTGCAGAAGCCAAAAAAGAAAAGAAAATAATTAAAATTGGCGATACTAGAAATTTTAAAGAAACCGAAAGGCGAAAGAAGAATATAAAGTTTTTGGGTGGTGCAGCTGCAAGTGTTGTTTTGGTGGGTGCAATACTTGCATCTAGTTTTGCTTCATTAGACAATGGGTTCGATAGAAATCAGTCAGAAAAATCAAACGAAATGCAAGCCGAATCCATTAAAGAAAGAGAATCAGGTTCGATTGATGGACTATATAGTGATGCATCGGAACACGAAAAAGATTTAAAAAAGTATGTTGCAAAGGTTAGCAATAACCCCGAAGTTCAACAAAGATATGAGATGTTTTTGAAAGATTCTAGAAGGGATCCAATTTACGAAGGCAAACGGGGAACATGTATTTATTATGATAGCATAAATATGTTCAGTGCAAACTCGTATTATTACATGTTAGATGTATTAAAAAATTCAAACTCAAAATATTATGAACTTTTTAAAGAATGTTATTCACCAATGACTATTGCGGGAAGAATTCAAAGAGAAGGTTCGGGAATTATTAATAATCCAGAAGATGAAGGAAAAAACTATAGAGGTCCATTACAGATGGGGTTAGATGCATTAAAAGATTCAGACAACCTAGCACTTCAACTAACGGGTAAAAGAATATTAACTACCGAAAATTTACAATACCTAACATCTATTGATCAACTAAATGAACACGACAAAAAAAGTCTAAACGATCCCGAGTATTCGGCACTTCTTAGTAGATTTATAGACCTAAACTTTTTAAAAGAAATGACAAGTAGGATGGATACAAGAAATTATGTAAATAAGCAATCAGTAATAGATATTTATATGATGGGTATTAATAATTTGCTCAAAAATACAAAAGGTGGGAGTTATGTAAGTGCTTGCCCTAAATATAGTACGCTAATTGCTGGGTTCACAGATGTCGCCAATGAAAGATTTAATAAGGTATTGAGTGGTGAAGAAGCGCATAAAAGTTCAGTATCGAAGTACTTGCAAAAAATTAGCACAATTCAAGAGTCTTATGACAATCAAAGATAAAATCGTAAAAATTAAAGTGACCAATTTGGTTAATTCTTAGAACAAATAAGTTTATCAATAAAAAAGTCAACATCTTAAAATGTTGACTTTTTAAATATGCCTTTTAGTTATTAGTCTCGGCTTGGGTTTCGGCAGTTTTGCTTACGTCTTTATTTCTTGTATCAACCATAGTAGGGAATGATAAATTGTGGTTGTTTTTAACTTGTTGGTCAACCCAACTAGAAATTTTAACTTGTTGGCTGGAACCTATATTAATTTTGTCTAAAATCTTAGAGAATAGACTAATTATATATCCAGATACTAGTATTAAAATAATTATAAATAAGGTATTTTCTCTACCAACTCTTGCTATATCAAAGAAATCTGGAGCAAATATTGTAAGACCTAAACACAAACTAGTCATAGTTGTAAATAATATGCCCGTTAATGTGGTTGGCAAAGTCTTAAAAGCATTGTAAGTCCGGTAAATGTGATTGCTATTGTACACATAGAACTAATTAAAACTCTATCGTCCCAGTTTCCTTGGGTTAGTAATACAAAAATATAAATTGCTATACAGTTGATAAATAATGTTAAAGCACCAGGGAGTGCGTTTTTAAATAGGTTGTAAATAAATCTACCTTTAATTCGACTCTTATTAGGTTGCAGAGCAAGGAAGAAACTTGGTATACCAATAACAAAGAACTCTAACATATACATTTGAAGTGGAGCAAATGGATAAACTTGTCGGTTTGCTAATATAAATACTGAGAACAAGATTGTAAATATTGTTTTCATAAAGAATAAAGCAGATGACCTTTGAACGTTGTTTATTACACGTCTACCTTCAAAAACGGCTTGTGGCATAGAACTAAATTTACTATCCAATAGAACCATATGTGATACGCTTCTAACGGCTTCACTACCGCTTGCCATTGCTATAGAGCAATCGGCTTCTTTTAATGCTAAAATATCGTTTACACCATCACCGGTCATGGCTACGGTGTTGCCTTGTGCTTTCATAGCTTTTACAAGTATTGCTTTTTGTTCGGGTGTAACTCTACCAAATACGGTGTATTTATTTGCCGCTGATATAACTTGTGATTCATTCAATCCTTCAAGGTTAATAAATGATTCGGTATCATCAACGCCTACACGTTTTGCAATTTCTGCAACGGTTAGTGGGTTATCACCAGAAATTATTTTAATTTTTACATCATTATCTTTAAACCATTTTATGGTGTCAATAGCATCTTCACGAATTCGGTCTTCTAACACAATAACTGCAACTATTTGTCGTGCGGTGTTTGGAAGATTTCCGTCTTTGGTTATTGAACCTATGCAGTTTGCAAGAATTAAAACTCGGTAACCATCTTTTGCATATTGGTCTATGGTATCCTTAATTTTGCCTTCCTTCATATTTGGAATTACAAATTCGGGAGCACCTAGTATATAAGTACCTAAATTCTCAAAACTTACTGCACTAAGTTTACGAGCGGATGAGAATGGTAGGGTAGCAGAAGCTGGTAATTCTTTATTTAAACCAAAGTAGTTTATTAAACTTTGACTTGTTTGGTTGTTATCGCCAAGTGATGAAAGCATACTACCAACAATTCTTTTTAGGGTCATACCGCTTTTGTTTTGAACTTCTATACAGTTATAAACCTTCATTGTGCCATCGGTAATTGTTCCAGTTTTATCCAAGCAAAGTACATTTACTCTCGCTAACATTTCTACACAATATAAGTCTTGAACTAAGGCCTTTTTCTGTGCAAGTCTAATTACAGATACAGTAAGTGCAACACTACAAAGTAAGAACATTCCGGCTGGTATCATACTAACAATTGCACCGGCACTCTTTTCTACAGTTTCTGCAAAAGTACCTGTTTTTACGTAGTTGTTTATATACATTGCAATTGCTAATGGAATTAGTATAAAACCAATGATTTTGATGGTCATATTTAGTGAATTAAATAGTTCGGATTTCGGTTTTTTATATTGTTTAGCCTTTTGGCTTAATTGTTCTATATAGCAATCTGCACCAACATTATCTACCCGGGCTTTACATTTACCACTAGAGATAAAACTTCCGGAATACAACGTATCGCCAACCGTCTTTTTTATGGTAACACTTTCACCAGTTAAAAGAGATTCGTTAACTTCTACACTGCCTTCTACAATAATGCAATCTGCAACAATTTGCTTGCCGTTAGATAAACAAACTATATCATCAATTACGACTTCGGCGGTGGTTACATCATATTCGCTTCCGCCACGAATTACCTTTGCTGTAGGAGCGGTTAGTAAACTTAGTTTTTCAATGGTGCGTTTTGCTCTAATTTCTTGTACAATACCTATGGTGGTATTTGCAAGTGCTATTACCATAAATACAAGGTTTTTGTATGAGTGTGCAATTAATAAACTTATCGCAATTGCTAGGCATAGCATATTAAAGAAAGTGAATATATTGTTTAAAAAGATAGATCGGTAAGTTTTAACATTTGCATTTGGCGTGGTGTTTACAAAACCTTTATTAATTCTTTCAATAACTTGTTCAACGCTTAGTCCTTCGCTTGGGTCTGGTTTTACTCTATTTATCTTCTTTTCGGGTTCTACGGGGGATTTTTTTTCATCTAAAACCTTTTCAAATGCAGACTTTTTCTTCTTGCATTTTTTCTTTGCAAGTTTTTTGTTTTGCTTTAAAGTTTGTTTATTGTTATAGGCTTCTTTAAATGTACTTTCAGTAGAACCGCCTTCCACATCAAAAGGCGTGGAACTTAAAAGTAATTCGTCATTTTTCTTTTTTTCGTCCATTTATTCTTCCTTAAAATTAATATAACTATATTTTACATAAGCCAAAGCTAAATGTCAACACAATACAATTTATTTATGGTTTTAGTCAAATCAGATAAATTATATAATACTATTTTATGCAAAATAGTGTTTTACATTCTAAGAAATTTTTGTTATAATAAATTATGAGGTGTATATATGGAAATTGAAAAATTATTAAGTTTAGAATTTAGTTTAAGACCAGTTCAGGTTCAAAATATTATTAATCTTTTGGATGAAGGATGTACTATTCCGTTTATTGCAAGATATCGTAAAGAATTGACGGGTGGAGTAGATGATCAAACTCTAAGAGCATTTGATGACCGCTTGAAATATCTAAGAAGTTTGGATAAAAGAAAGGAAGAAGTTACAAAGGCAATTACCGAACAAGGTAATATGACAGATGAAATTCAGTTGGCACTAAATAACGCCGGAACTTTAACTGAAGTAGAAGATATTTATCGTCCGTTTAAGCCAAAAAGAAAGACTCGTGCATCGGTTGCTATTGCAAAGGGTCTTGAACCTCTTGCCGAATTTATTTTGTCACAAAAGGGTGGTAAAATTGAAGACAAAGCGAGTGAATTTATAGACGAAGAAAAGGGCGTATGTAGTGTAGAAGAAGCAATTCAAGGCGCAAAGGATATTATTGCCGAAAAGATTTCGGATAATGCAGGACTTCGTAAAGATTTGCGTGAAATGCTTGTTAAAAAGGGTCATATAAAAGCAAAGTTAGATACCCAAAAGGAAGGTTACGAAACCTACGAAATGTATGCCGATTTTGATGCGGATATTACCAAAACTCCAAGCCATAGAATACTTGCAATGAATAGAGCAGAAAACGAAGGTTGCTTAAAAGTTGACTTAGAACTTAATGAAGAGCTTGCACTAAATAAGGTAGAAAGTGAGTTTATTGTAAAGAATTCTCCATACGAAGAATTACTAAAAGAAGTATGTGCGGATAGTTATGATAGATTAATTTTTCCAAGTATAGAAAGAGAAGTTCGTACTAGTCTAACGGATAGTGCAAACGAACAAGCAATAAAGATGTTTAAGGTTAATTTGCAACCATTACTAATGCAACCACCACTGAAGGGTAAGGTAATTTTAGGGCTTGACCCAGCATATCGTACTGGTTGTAAAATTGCAGTTATTGATGCTAATGGTAATGTGTTAGATACTACAGTTATTTATCCTACACCACCACAAAGCAAAATTGCAGAAGCCGAAGTTATCTTAACTGGACTTATCAAAAAGCATAATGTTGATGTAATTTCTATAGGAAACGGAACGGCAACTAAAGAAAGTGAAATTTTTGTAAGTAATCTAATTAAAAAACTAGATAGAAAGGTAGAATATGCTGTTGTAAATGAAGCGGGTGCAAGCGTCTATAGTGCGTCTAAATTAGGTGCTAGTGAATTTCCAGATTTTGATGTTGCACTCCGTAGTGCGGTAAGTATTGCAAGAAGACTACAAGACCCACTTGCAGAACTTATAAAAATTGATGTTAAGAGTATAGGTGTTGGACAGTATCAACATGATATGCCACAGGCAAGACTTACCGAAGTTCTTGACGGTGTTGTAGAAGACTGTGTAAACAAGGTTGGTGTAGATGTAAATACCGCAAGCCCTAGTTTGTTATCGTATGTATCTGGCCTAAATAGTGGTATAGCAAAAAGCATAGAAAAATTCAGACGTGAAAACGGCACAATTAAAAACCGTGAAGTTTTAAAAAAGGTTCCAAAATTAGGGGATAAAGCATACGAACAATGTGCGGGATTTTTAAGAGTTGTTGGTGGTGAAAATGTGCTAGATAACACAGGGGTTCATCCAGAAAGTTATGATAAAGTAGAACCAATTTTAAAACATTTTAATATGAGTGTATCAGATATTGGATCCGAAAAAGTTACCAAGTTACCGCAATTAATAGAAAAAGAAGGTAGTGCAAAAATTGCAAAGCAATTGAATATGGGTGAACCTACACTGCTAGATATTGCAAATGAACTTGCAAAACCGGGTAGAGATATAAGAGATGAACTGCCAAAACCAATGCTTAAGAGCGAATTGCTTGGTATTGAAAACCTTAAACCTGGTATGGTTATGATGGGTGTAGTTAGAAATGTAATAGACTTTGGTGTGTTTGTAGATATTTCGGTACACCAAGACGGTTTGGTACATATTAGCGAAATTAGTAAAGATTATATAAAGCATCCAAGTGAAGTACTAAAAGTTGGCGATGTGGTAAAGGTTAAAGTTATGAGTGTAGACCTTGCTAAGAAGCGCATTCAACTAACCATAAAGGGTGCTGTAGACGATGAAGTAAATGTGTAATAATTTATAAATTTTTAGTAAATTTAATTAAATACTTGAAAAATTAAAATTATTATGTTAGAATATTGCACGAAATCCTTGCTTTGATGTATTGCAAAGCCGATTTAGTCCAAGAGGAGGTAAAAGTATTTATGCAAAAGTATGAAATGTTATATATTATTTCAACTGGCACAACTGACGAAGAAAAAGAAGCAGTTATGAAGAAAGTTGAAGGTATTATCACTAAGAATGCTGGCGTTATTGAAAGTGTTGAAAAGATTGGCGACAAGAAATTTGCTTATCCTATCAACTATAAGACCGAAGGTTATTATGTTCTAGTAAACTTCACTTCTGAAAATAGCGAAACTGCAAATGTTCTAGGCAAACAACTTAACATTACAGACAATGTCGTAAGATATATGATTGTTGCCAAGTAATTAAATCGCTTAAAAAATTAGGAGAGAGATTATGAACAAAGTTATTTTAGTTGGAAATCTTGCAAGGGACCCAGAGCTTACAACAACTCCATCGGGTGTAAATGTTTGCAGATTTACCGTTGCTGTTTCAAGAGCATATGCAAATGCAGATGGCGAAAGGGAAACCGATTTCATCAACTGTGTAGCATGGCGAAACACTGCAGAATTTGTTTCTAAGTACTTCAAAAAGGGAAGCCCTGCAGGTGTTGTAGGTAGCATCCAAACAAGAAGTTACGAAGGTCAAGACGGAAACAAGAGATACGTTACCGAAGTTAGCGTAGAAAATGTTGAATTTGTTGGCAGAAGAAACAGTGATAATGGTGAACCAACAGAGAAATCTAAATTTGATGACGAACCAAAAGCATCTTCAAATGCTGGCAATAAGATTGCTAAGTTTGAACCTATTGATGATGACGATTTGCCATTCTAGTTTAGTAGAATTATTTATTAAAGGAGAACTAACATGAAACCACAAAAAAATAATGCAAGCTATGATGATAAGTCTGGAAAGAAGACTAAGAAGCAAGTTAAAAAGGTTTGTGCATTCTGCCAAGATAAAGTTGAAAGTATTGATTATAAAGATACCGCTAAACTTAAGAGATATATGACAGAAAAGGGCAAAATTGTTCCAAGAATTTCTGGTCTTTGCGCTAAGCACCAAAGAGAACTTACAAACGCAATCAAGCGTGCAAGAGTTATGGCTTTACTACCATACAAAAATGACTAATTAAATTAGCAAAAGCGGTGAAAATTCACCGCTTAATTTTTTTTTGATTTACAAAGGATAAATTATGGGAAAATTAAAAAACTTTTTTCAATCAAAGTATTTTTATATCTTTTTAAGAGTTATAGTTGCAATAAACTTAGGTATGTTTGTAGTTTTGTTAGCACTTAATACTGATGCTGAAATAAAAAGCCAGTATATTTTTAATATTGTTCAATGTACAGTATTTTTATTTGTATCGCTACTTCCACATTTAATTAAAAGAATGAAAGTTAGAGTTCCTGATTACTTTTATATAATTTTCATAATGTTTTGTTGGGCACATTTTATTTTAGGCGAAGTACGTGGCTTTTATGTAAATGTAAGGGGATGGGATAGTTTGTTGCACGGGCTTAGTGGTGGATTGATTTCGCTTGGCTGTTTTTCATTTATTAATCTGCTTAATGATAACGACATTGTACATATAAATAAATTTGTAATAGTGCTTAGTGCGTTTACTTTAACAGTAACCATTGGTGTAGTTTGGGAAATAGTAGAATTTAGCGTTGATGGCATTTTTGGAACAAATATGCAAAGAGCATACAATTCAATTACGGGCGAACCACTAATTGGAAGAAGTGCTTTAACCGATACGATGAAAGATTTAATTTTAGATACCACGGGTGCATTAATTGTTTGTACAATTTGCGGGCTAATTATTAAAAAGAGCGGAGAAGTCCCAAAATCACTTTTGTCTTACAAAATTAAAGATGATGAAACAGGCAGTGTTGAAAATAAAAATAGCAAAACAAGTCTTAATGATAAAGGCGAAGAATTAAAGGATAAAAAGTTAGATAACTCTAACGATAAAAGCACATAAGATAATAGTAAAACCCAAAGTTAATTATGGTAAAGCATTAAAAATCAAAATAAAGTATCATAAAAACAAAAATATGATACTTTTTCTTTGAAATATAATTAGAATTTGGTATACTAATAAACGAATATTTTATGGCGAGGAAATTCATGAGAAAATTTGCACCAATAAGACCCGATATGTTAATGTATGGGCAGAAAACCGAAGATATTAAAATGCCAGTTAGAGCAACAAAGCATGCCGTTTGTTACGATTGTTATTCTCCAATAGATGAAGTGATAGAAGCGGGTGATACAAAATTAATTTTTATTAACTGTAAAGCTTATTGTAATGAAGACGAAGGCTTTATGCTAAGTGCAACAAGCGGTATGGGTAAGCGTGGTGTAATGCTTGCTCAAGGTGTCGGAATTATAGAAAGTGATTATGCCGATTGTGAATGCAACGACGGAAATATTGGCTTTATGCTTTTTAACCATGGTAAAGAACCTTATGTAGTTAAAAAAGGAGATAAAATTGGTCAAATTTTCTTCTTTAAGTTTTTGACAGTAGATGATGAAGAAGAAATAAAAAATGTAAGAAAGGGTGGTTTTGGTTCTACCAATAAACAATAATATGAAAGAAGTAACTATTTATACAGATGGAGCATGCTCAGGAAGCCCAGGAAAGGGCGGTTGGGGTGCTGTGCTAATATATGGCAACATACAAAGGGAACTTAGTGGGTTTGAGGAAGTAACAACAAATAATAAAATGGAACTCACCGCTTGCATAGAAGCATTAAAAATGTTAAAAGAACCTTGCAATGTTAATTTATTTAGTGATAGTGCATATGTTGTTAATGCGTTTAATGATGACTGGATTTCGGGTTGGATAAAGAATAACTGGAGAAATTCACAAAAAAAAGAAGTTGCAAATATAGAACTTTGGAAGGAATTGATAGAACTTACCAAATTCCATTCCGTTGTATTTAATAAAGTAAAGGGGCATGCGGGAGATAAATATAATGAAATTTGCGATGCGCTAGCAACGGGTAGAAAGCAACCAAATGTCTAAAAAAATAAAAGTTCACGAGTGATTTTACATCGTGAACTTTTTGAATTTTATTATGTAAATTTTTTAAACCTACGCTTGTTGATTTTGAGTTGAATTATCTCTAGTATCTACCACTATACATTCGGTGGTAAGTAGGGTAGATACTACACTACCAGCATTGGTAATTCCCGAACGAGTTACCTTTGTAGGGTCTATTATGCCAGCTGAAAACATATCAACAAACTTATCATTTTTGGCATCATAACCATAGTTGCTTGTGGTAGAAGTCATACATTCCTTTATAATCACTCCACCGTCTTTACCGGAGTTGGTTGCAATTTGAAATAATGGGGCAGATAAACTCTTGCAAACAATTTCTGCACCAGTTAAAATATCCCCAGATAAGGTTTTAATATATTCTTTTAGTGGGTTTATGCAGTTTAATAAAGCAATTCCACCACCAGCCACTACGCCTTCTTTTGTGCCAGCTTTTACGGCGTTTAAGGCATCTTCTATTCTTAATTTTTTCTCTTGCATTTCAACTTCGGTAGAACTACCAACTTTAATTACTGCAATTCCGCCCGATAATTTTGATAATCTTTCGGTATACTTTTCTTTTTCAAATTCGGTTTCGAGTGTTGTAAGTTTTTCACGAATTTGATTTTTTCGGCTTTCAATTTTTTCTTTTTTTCCGAACCCGTCAATAATTGTAGTGCTTGCGCTGTCTACAATAACTTTACGAGCCTTGCCGAAACAATCTCTATTTGCACTCGAAAAATCTAAACCAACTTCGCTTGATATAATTGTGGCACCCGTCAAAGTCGCCATATCTTCCATTAATTCCTTTCGTCTATCACCAAAGGCGGGAGATTTTATAGCTACAATGTTAAGATTACCACGTAGTTTATTTATTACAAGACCTGCAAGGGCCTCGCTTTCTATATCATCGGCAATTAATAATATTTTAGGGTTTTCGGGTAAAATTGGTTCTAGTAGCGGAACAATCTCGTTTAAGGTGGTAATTTTTTTGTCGGTCATTATTATGGTTGCGTTGTCAAGTTCGGCAATTTGTTTTTCGGAATTAGTTGCCATGTAAGGAGATAAAAGTCCTCTATCTATTTGCATACCTTCAGTTATTACTAGTTCGGTTGTGTTTGTTGTGCCATCTTCTAGCGTTATTGCACCATCACTACCAACAACTTTTATTGCAGATGCAATCAATTTACCGATGTTTGGATCCCCTGAAGAAATTGTTCCAATTTGCTCAATTTCGGAATCTGTGCTAATGGGTTTTGATTGCTTTTCTAGTTCTTTAACAACAAAATCAATAGCAAGATTAATTCCGTCCTTTATTTCTATTGGGTTTGCTCCGGCTACAATATTTTTTATGCCTTCACGAACCATACTTTCGGCTAAAATTACTGCAGTTGTCGTGCCATCTCCTGCAAGGTCGTTTGTTTTTATGCTAACTTCTTTTATAATGTTTGCACCAACTGCTTCAAATGGGTCATCTAATTCAATTTCTTTTAATATACCTTTCTGTAATTCTTCTTTGACTGCAGTTTTATACATGAAAGAAATACCGCAATCTTTCTTAGCCAAACTGATGATAGTATGCATATTCTCTATCTGTGTATAATGTATAAAATCAGAAATAGACAAACCACGTACTTTTAGACTTTCTTCAAGAATATGTCTAGTACCAGAACCTTGTTCTCGTACAAGAAGTCTTTCATCAAGAAGGTCATGTAAAGTATTGGGTATATTCTTAAACTCATGTGATGCAGCACAGACGGCAATATAGTCCTCTGTGCTGTATTTTTTATGACTATATTTCTCTTTTGGATAATTTCCTTCTACAATAGCCATATGAATCTTACCTTGATCTAATAACTTTAATAATTCTGCCGTATTTCCATAATGAAGATGCAGATTCATTTCAGGATGATGCTTGATAAAATCAGCCAATCTATCCACTATCGCGTACTCACCAATTGTCATAGTTACACCAATCGACAATGTTTCTATCATTCCTTCATGACTTTTTATCTCTTTTTTAATATTCTTCTCATCATTCTGCATAGTCATCAAATATTTTCTTAATATCTTTCCGGAATGTGTTAATGATAACTGTTTATTTGAATATACAAAGAGTGTTGTTTCATATTCTTCTTCTAAATAATGAATATGCTGTGATACAGCTGGCTGAGTAATATGTAGTTGTTTTGCAGCAAGCGTATAGTTTAATGTCTCACATACTTTTAAAAAAGTTTGAATACGATAATCTAACATCTCATCACCTCATCAATAATATTTACTTATAGTTCAATAGAAATATATAATTTAATATTATTATAGTCAAGTGATATAATGAGCACACATTTAAAAGAAAGCAGGTAAATCAAGGAAACTATTAAAAAGAATATATATGGCCTACTTGTATGTTTAGTTATTGCGATTCCATCATGGTTACTAGGAAAACAATTTCCAGTTATCGGTGGGGCAGTGATTTCAATTCTTGCAGGTATGATTATTACTATGTTTTGGAAAGAAAAAGGTAAAGCAACACCAGGCATCAAATGGACTTCTAAGATCATCCTACAAACAGCTGTCGTCTTATTAGGTTTTGGTATGAACTTAGGTGTCATCTTTGAAACAGGAAAGCAGTCATTACCTATTATTATTTGCACCATTTCAACTTCACTTCTTATTGCATGGCTTTTAAGAAAGATATTACATGTACCTTCCAATACATCTATTCTAGTAGGTGTAGGTTCATCTATTTGTGGCGGTTCTGCCATTGCAGCTACTGCACCAGTCATTGATGCCGATGATGATGAAGTGGCTCAGGCTATTGCAGTTATTTTCTTCTTTAATGTCTTAGCTGCATTATTCTTCCCTATTCTAGGTAAGGCCATTGGCTTTGACACATTACATGGTGATGCGTTTGGAATATTTGCAGGGACTGCCATCAATGATACATCTTCAGTCACTGCAGCGTCATCTACTTGGGATAGTATGTGGCACTTAGGTAGTGCTACACTTAATAAAGCTGTTACTGTAAAACTAACACGTACACTTGCCATTATTCCTATCACTTTAGGATTATCAATGATTAGAAGTAAGAAAAACCAGAAATCTTCAAACTTCAGCTTAAAGAAAGCATTCCCTATGTCGACAGCCTCTTTGGAGGTAGGGATGAACAATAGACAGCACGAGCGTCTAACAAAATGTCGAATTAAGATTGAAAATGGACTTGATTGCGTGTACTGTATCACGGTACA
>ERZ779737.2238-NODE-2238-length-13154-cov-1.999695_pt1 | contig 13154 bp, 10 predicted proteins | sample MGYA00511889_ERZ779737 | MGnify/ENA primary metagenome ERZ779737 (study PRJEB29588, sample SAMEA2163575) | human gut metagenome | biome: human gut; feature: human-associated habitat; material: faeces | place: Denmark | collected 2008/2010 ...
GGCGTGGCGCTCGGATTGATTTTCGGGATCAGCCCGGACTGGACCATGCCGCTTCTGGCTCTGGTGATCGGCATCGGGATCATGGCGATGAAACAGCGTTCAGCACTCTCCTCGGACACTGTGATCGGTGTCTTCTTTTCCGCGGTCGTGGCATTCGGACTTGCGCTTGTCAGCCGCAATCCGAATGTTTCGCGGGACATGCAGATGTTTCTCTACGGCGATATTCTAACCGTCACCCGCAGCGACCTCTTCTTTCTCTTTCTTCTGTTCTGCGTGTTTTTCGCCTTTCAGATTTTCGCCTACAACCGCCTGAATGCGATCGGGCTGCATGAGCAGCTCGCGCGCACCCACCGGATTCACACCGCGTTTTACCAGTATGTCTATGTGGCGCTGCTCTCTCTTGTCGTGATCTTTTCGGTCAAGTCCGCCGGCGTGCTTCTTGTGACGGCGCTTCTGATCGTTCCGGCCGCCGCCGCGCGCAATTTTTCGAAAAGTTCCGGAATGATGTTCTGGATTTCCATTGCAATCGGTGTATGTTCCGGCATAGCGGGGCTTCTGATTTCCGCCCAGCCGTGGGCGGAGACGGCGTCCGGCGCGACCATTGTGCTGTGTGCCTGCGCCGTTTTCTGCGTCAGTCTGCTGTCCGGAGCGTTGAAAGGAAAAAAATCTTAACCACGGAGTTTTGCCATGTTCGAAAAACTGTTGCTGACAGGCGGCGCGATTCTGGCGCTGGTGATCTGTGTTTCCTGTGCGTCCCCGGAAATGGAGGCGGAAGGGGGGAAGAAGGCCGTTCAGGAAAGCCGTCTTTCCGGCGGCGCGCTTTACGCGCAGGCTCTGAACACGCAGGATGCTGCAAAACGTGCGGAACTTCTGAAAGAGGCCTTTGCCGTGCTGCGGAAGGAAGCGGACGGCGGCAATCCGGAATCCGCGCTTCATCTTGCCTACATGTACGACTTGGGGCACGGCGTGAAGCTGGACGGGATTTCCGCCGCGAAATATTACCGGATTGCCGCCGACAGCGGACTGAAAAAAGGGAAAATCGCGCTGGCGCGCTTCTGGCTCCGCAACGAAATGTTTCTGGATGATGCCGCAAAACTGATTGAAAGCATTCCCGATTACCGGAAGGATCCGGACTGTCTGCTTGCGCTCGGCACGATCCGTTACGCACAGTACCAGTATGCGCAGGGGTTTCAGGATCTTTTCGCGGCCTACCGGAACGCGGGGAGAAACTTCATGATCCGCGACAATGTCTGGAAGATCGTGCATGCGGCGTTTTTCGATCTTTACAAGAACGGCAATTACGACGCTGCGCTTGCGGAACTGGACAAGGCGGTCAGATTGAACCCGAAACATCCCGCCATTCCCTACTGCCGCGGCCTTGTCGCCGTAAAGAAGGGACAGACCAAAGAGGCTCTCGCCTTTTTCAATCAGGCGCTGAAACTGGATCCGGCCGATCCGTTCTTCTACCGGGAGCGGGCATTTCTTCATGCGGGAAACGGGGAAAAAGAGGCGGCGATGGATGACATCAAAGTGGCGGTCGCGGTATCCGGCAATGCGGCCGAATTCATCCATGCGCGGATCGAGCTCTATTACCTGCTCAGGGATGTCGACGGTCTGATCGCCTATGCTTCTGAACTGCTCAAACAGGATGAGAATGACGTTTACGCCCGCGTGACCCGCGCTGGCGCGTATATGCTCAAGCGCAATTATGAAAAGGCATATGCCGATTATCGGAAACTTGCTGACATGCCGCTGACGGCGGACATCCCGGACGTTCAGGAGGGACTTGCGCTCGTAAGTTCCCATGTCGGCAGACTGGACGAGGCGGAAAAGGCCTATGAGAAACTGCTGGAGAAAAATGCGACTCCGATTACGCGGATTAATCTTGCGGAACTGTATATTGTCCGGGGAAAATATGAGAAGGCGCTGAAACTTCTGGATTCGGATCAGCTGCTCCGTTCCGCGGACCGGTTCATGAAATGCATTTCCAGCTATCTTGCCGCTTCGGCGCTGCTGGCGGAAGGAAAAAACGCCGACGCTCCGATGAAAACCTTCCGCGAATTGCTGCCGCAGTTCAAGGAAAAATCCGAAGAGACCGACTGGGATACCGCCCTCTTTGAAAACTGGCTCAAACATGCGGAACTTCCTCACGGAGCAAAGGAAAAGATCGCGGACATGACCGCACGCGCAAGTGAAACTTTCCGTGTCAAGTAAGCGCGGTCATGTTCAGGATCACGACATTCAGCGATTACCGGGAATACTCTCCGGCGGGCCGGCGGAGGATTCTGGCACGCATCCGCGGGGATTCCTTTGACGCGGTCCGCTTCCGGATTGACCGCGCCGTGACGGAGACCGCGTTTCACCGCTATGACGACTCTTTCGCCGATGCCTTTTTTGAAGACGCCGCCGCGGAGGGGCTCAAGGCGATTCCCGCTCTTTCGTTTCATACCCCGCCCTGGGCGCGTGATGCGGAACCGTCGTTCAGCGATCCCGGAACATGGCGGAATGTCCTCCTGTTTCTGGAACATGTCGTGACCCGTTACAGGAACCGTCCGGAACTGGCGTTTTTCCAGGTGATTTTCAAACCTTCCGCAATTCCGGATTCCGATCCGGCATTCCGGGAATACCTGATGCGCAGATATCCCTCCATGAAAGCTTTGAATCATGCGCTCAACACATGCTATTCCGCATTGGAAGACATTTCGCTGAAGGACTGCGGCATCTTCGGCATCCGGATGCAGATGGAGCGCCGGCTGTTCCGACGCCGGGATTACGAACGGAAGCTGGCCGATCTGATGGAAACGGTCCGCGCCGTTTCTCCGCAGACGCTTTCCCATACGGTTTTCCTTTCGCACCGTCTCGCGCCTTCCGATCTGCTTTCGGCGCATGCGCTGTTTCAGGAGACTGCGGACCGGTGCGATGCGCCGTATCTGATTCACTGGAGGCCGCCCGCCGGAACCGCGGAGCCGGAACTGGAGCTTTGCGCCTGTGCGCACGGCGCGTCCGGTCTGGTTTTTCCCGGCCGCTGCAGAACTTCCGGACTGTTTCCGGCTGTTTCTCCCGCGCATCCGGATGCGGAACGGGCAATGACCGCGTTTCTGGAAAAATACCGCGCTCTGTGCGCCGGACTTTCCGTTCCTGCGGAAATCGGAGTGTTCCGCAGCCGCCGCACCGGCTGGCTGGCCGGAATCCGCAAGGAGCCTGAAGAGGTTCACAAGCGTTCCTTGCACGCCTGGAGCAGAGCGCTGACGGCGGCATCCCTTCCTTTCCGCATTGTGGAGGAGGGTGCGGAATTTCCGCGGAAATTGAAACTGCTGGTGCTTCCGTCCGTCGCCGCTCTGGACGATGCGGATGCCGAACGTCTGCTTGCCTTTGCCTGGGAGGGCGGCACTCTGTTCTGCGAAGGCGGATGCGGTCACTACAGCGGACTCGGCGCCTGTCTGGATCCCGAGCACAGGTGCTTTGCGGAGGCGACCGGCGTCATGGAGGGTCCGGAGTGTGTGAAACCGGCGAATCCTCGTGTGAAATGCGGTTCCGGTGCGGAAACATTTTTCCTGAACGCCGGAGAAAGTCTCACCCCCTGGATTTCCGTTCCGAAATTCTCGGAAACGCTCATCCCGCTGGACGGGAAACGCGATCTGGTCTGCCGTGTTCCCTACGGGAAAGGAAAAATGATTCTCTGCGCACCGGTTTTCAGCGTATGCTGCCAGGAGAAGCGGAATACCGGATTTGAGAAGTTGATACGGCGCGTTTGCTCCTCGGCAGGCGTTTATCCGCCGGTCCGGATTCTGAAACCTTCCGGAGGTGCGGCTCCGCTGCTGCAGCTTCTGGAAAATGCGGAGCACCGGATGCTGTTTCTGTTTTTCCCGCCGCAGACATCCGGATGCGAACTGGAATTTCCTGCGGGATTCTGGAGAAAACGGCTCCCCGTCGACCTGCTGCGCGGCGGAAATGTGCGGGTTGCACAGCATTCCGGAGTACAGAGAATGAAGCTGAAAGCATCTCCGGAAAGAGTTTCCGTGCTGTATGAATGATTCCTTTCCGGCTGTTCCGGCGATCAGGTTTTCGTCTGTTTTGTCTCTTGCGTTTTCTGCCGTTCGCGCAGACGCCAGAACTCTTCCGGCGACTGGGTGGTCGCGTGTTCCATGACCGATGACTCGTTGTCCGTCAGCACGCGCAGGAACGGCATCTGCCGGAGCGGCTCGATGTCCGTCAGATTTTTCGGAATGTTCAGATATTCGAGAGGTTCGATCAGATAAACCGGCGAGATGTCCTTGAGTTTCGTGCAGTTGCCGAGATCAAGCATCAGCAGCGGCATGTCCCGCAGCAGCCCGATGTCGGAAACTTTTGTGGAATCGATCAGCAGCATTTCCAGGGAGAGACCGCGGAGCGGCTCGATGTCCGTCAGGGGATTTTTCCCGACGTCCAGCATTTTCAGCGTTTCCATGCCGAACAGCGGCTGAAGGGAAGAGATGCCGTTGCCGCGCAGATGCAGTTTTTCCACCGTGGCGGAACGGAGCGCGTCGATCGCCGTGATCCGGTTGTTCGAGGCATTCAGGGAGATCAGGAGCATGCCGCGCAGCGGAGTGAGATCCTGAATCCGGTTGTTCGCGCAGTTCAGACTGGTCAGCATCATGCCGCGCAGCGGGGTCAGATCGGCGATTTCATTGTTGTGGCAGCTCAGCACCTCCAGCGGCATTTTTTCAATTCCCCTGAGGGAGGTCAGTTTGTTGTTCGAACAGTCCAGATAGACCAGGGGAAGCGAGGCGATCGGTTCCAGCGAGCGCAGTCCGAAGCCGGAGATGTCCAGACGTTTCATGTTTTTCGTACGGGCGATCAGCGACATCAGCGTGTCAGCGGCATCCTTCGGAAGTTCATGATGAGGCAGCTGAAGAATCCGGGTGACGATATTGGTGTTCGGATTCAGTTCAAACACCTCGCGCATCAGCTGAAGCGCCTGCGCATAATCGCCGCTTCGCCAGAGGAGAGCCGCGTCCAGTTCCAGAATCCGGTCGCGGTAGCGGAATTTCGTAAACTGCGCGGCGATCCGTTTTTTGATTTCCACCAGCGCATTGGTTCTCTGCCGGGAATCGGAGAGTTTCGAGGCCGCGGTCATATAGGCTTTGACCAGCGCCATTTCTGCGAGCTGCGTTCTGGCGTAACTGTCCGCGATCTGAAGATATTTTCCGACGGCGGCCTCGGCAAGGCCCGCCTCCAGCAGCGTGTCCCCGGCGATCAGCGGAGTTGTTTTTTCCGGAATTGCCAGACGGTAGACGGACAGCGAACGGATCACGGTTCCGTTTGCGAAGGCCCGGATTCCCACTCTGGAGAGTCCTTCTCCGGTCGGGGGAAAATAATCGACGGCATTGACGGAATGCGTTTTTCCGATTGTCAGGGAAAGCTGATCGTCCCGGCGGATCGCCGTGATTGTGATTTCCTGTCCCGGCGTGAGTTTCGTCTCGCCGGAGCTGACATATTCCACGGAATACGGATCGTTGACCTTCGCAATCACATCCTTTGTTCTGCCGAATCCGCTGACAATGAATGTGTATCCGTGCGGAATCTGCCACCATTCCCTGCGTGGGGAAATGTGGCTGTTGACGGCAATTTCCAGCGCTTCCAGCACCTGCGGAGCGGATACCGTGAGCACGACTTTGACATTGCCGTGCAGCTTGGCGTTCAGCCAGAGCCAGGTGCCTTTTGAGGTTTCCAGTCCGGCGGGTGTGAGCTGCCACTCCGGAACCGGTTTGTTCAGATTGGCGTCCATGAAGGAAAGGCCGTCCAGCGTTGCATCCGGTCCGGTGAACTTCTGCTGGTAAACGGGAATCCAGTCGCTCTGCCACCGGGAAATTTCAAAGTATGCGTAAAGGGAAAGGAAGAGAGCCAGGCACAGCGTCGTTGCAATGGAGGCGACAAGAAGGCGGTGGCGTTTGACCAGAAGCAGGAATTTCCGGATCATGCCGGCTTTTTCCGCCTTGGTGTCGAAACCGTCAATATAGGCGATGACTTCGTCGCGCAATTCCTTGACCGTGGCGTAGCGGTTGGCCGGATTGACGCTCATTGCCTTCAGGATCACCGCTTCGATGCCGTGCGGGATTTCCCGTCCCGGCACCCGTTCGCCCGGCTTGATGATGTTTCCGTAGATGGTGTCGTGAAGCATGCTTTTCAGATCCCCCGGTTCGATCGGATCCTTGTAGGTCACCATGGCGTAGAGAATCGCGCCGAGCGCGTAAACGTCGGTGCGTACGTCGCTTTTGCTGTTTTTTCCGGCGGCCTGTTCGGGAGCCATGTAGCCGGGGGTGCCGTTCATGACGCCGTCGAGCGTCAGCTTGAAATCGGTGTAGCCCTTTTCGCGGGAGGCGCGTCTGGAGCCGGAGCCGCTCAGCGGATTCTGTCTGGCGGAGACGGAGCGCGCCAGCCCCCAGTCGAGGATCAGCACTTCTCCGAAATCTCCGATCTGCACGTTTTCCGGTTTGAGATCCAGATGGATGATCCCTTTGGAATGGGCGAATGCCGCGCCGTTGCAGATCCGGAGATAGAGACGCATCAGCGCTTCAAAGGAGTAGTTTTTCAGATAGGCCGGATTCCCTTCGTCCATTTTTTTCAGCAGAGAGGCGAGCGATTCGCCGCTCAGGAGCTTCATCGTGAAGTAAGGCGATCCGGAGGAGTCGATTCCGATGTCGTGGACGGGAACGATGTTCGGATGTTCCAGGCTGGCCGTGACGCGCGCCTCCTGAATGAAGCGGAGGATTTCCGCGCGGGAACGGTGCTCGATATCCGGCATCAGGGCCATTGCCACATCGCGCATCGTGTCGTTGTCGCGGACCTGGAGCACCATTTTCATTCCGCCGCGTCCGATGCTCCTGCGGAATTTATACTTGTCCGGCGGTTTGACGGAAAGTTTCGCGGTTACAAAGTCGTCGATGTCCAGCGATTTCGGATCGAGTTTCGCCGTCGCCTCCATATCGGACTTGCGCATCCGCTCCCGTGCCTTGATCTCGTGAATTTCATTCTGCACATTGTCAATCGCCTGGGATCCGGCGGTTTCGGTCACGGGCGGACGGGAGTCGATTTCATTTCTGTCTGTCATGCGTCACCTATAAAAACAGCGGGACGTGTCCCGGTCCTTTCCTGTCGAGGCTTCCTTCCGCCAGCACGCGGTCCAGAAGGGCGCACATCCGTTCCCGATCCTTCGGAAGACGTCCTTCCAGCGGAAAGGGAACCGATGCGTGGTTTGCCCGGAATACTGTGGATTTCAGTTCGAGGCCTGCAATCAGATCGCGCATCTCAGCCACGGATTCATATTCCGTCAGCGGTTCGTAGGAATCGTACATCCGCAGTCCGGGCACTTCGATGAAGCGCAGCAGCGAGAGAATTTCCGGCTGCATTGCGTTCAGCGCTGCAATCGTGTCGGCGACATGCTCTGTGCGGAAACGGCGTCCTCCGATTCCCCCGAGCACCATGACCGAGGTCCGGATTCCGGCATTGCGGAGACGGCGCACCGCTTCCGTCATATGCGTTGCGGTATCGTCCTTGCGGACCTGTCGCAGCACTTCCTCGCTTCCGCTTTCGAGTCCCATGTAGACGATCGCCAGTCTCAATTTGCGCAGGCGCGCGAGCGCCTCTTCCGTTTTTGCGAGCGCCGAGGAGCCGTTCGCATACATTGTGACCCGGGCGAGGCGCGGAAACTTTTCATTCAGATATTCCAGAATCCGGCAGAGTGTCCCGAAAGGGAGGAACATCGCATCTCCGTCCGCGAGGAAAACTCTTCTGACAGATGTTCCGAAAGAGTCCGAAGCACGGTCGATTTCCCGGAAGATTTCGGAAAGAGTGCGTGCGCGGTAAGGAACCCCCTTGTACATGCCGCAAAAGCAGCAGGTGTTGTGCGGACATCCCCGCGACACCTGAAAAATCAGACTGTCCGCCTCGGCGGGCGGTCTGAACAACGGTTCCTCCAGCCAGTCCATCATCGTTCTTTCCCTTATCGGACCGCGGCGGCACAAGTCCGCCGGACATGTTCAAACAGAATCACCGTCGCCGCCTGTGCCACATTCAGGGATTCCGCATCTCCCGGCATCGGGATGAGAACGTTCACCGCTCCGGGGATTTCGCCCGCTCCCGCGCCTTCGCTGCCGAGCACAACCACGCTGTCCGTAAAAAGTTCCTGTTCCGTGAAAACACTCCGTCCTCCGCCCGGCGCCGTCCGGAAGACGCGGCGGATTCCTCTGGCGCGGAGCAAGGCGACAACCTCTTCGAGAGCGCCGTATTCTCTCACGGCAAGGGCGAACTGTGCGCCCGATGCGGAGCGCACGACTTTGTCGGAATAGGGGTCCGCGCAGCCGCGGGTCATCCAGACTTCCCGGAGTCCGGCGGCACGCGCCGTGCGGAGGATGGTTCCGACATTTCCGGGATCGCCGACACGGTCCAGAAGCAGTGCGAACGGGCCGGAAACCGGCGCTTCGGGAGGAAGCATTTCCGGACGCCGTGCGACGACGATGATTCCCTGTGAATTCACGACTGTTCTGGAAACGCGTTCAAATTCCGGTCCGGACAGGACCACGGGCTCGACAGGGGATTCCTCCGGCGTCCCGACTCCGTCACGCAGAATCAGAATCTCCACCAGATCGGGGCGCAGATGCAGAATTTCACGCGAGGAGCGCAGCCCGTCGCAAATGCAGAATTCGCTGCCTCTGCGTCCATGCCGCGAGGACAATGCACGGATCAATGCCTCCTGACGTTTCGTTAGCTGCAAGACGGAATCCTTACTTTTTCTCCTGAGACGCTGCTGCGGGCGCGGCTGCTGTTTTCTGCGGCGTTGCTGCGGGCGCGGCTGCTGTTTTCTGCGGTGCGGCAGATGCTGCGGCGGGAGCGGCGGGAACCTGGCGGAGAAGCGCCGCGGCATAGGTTCCCCATACGCCGCTCACAGTTCCCTGATCGGCCCGGAAGCGGGCCAGATAGGATCTCGCGCGTTCAAAGTTTTTCTGCTCGAAGCAGATCCGGCCTGCGGCATAGGCGGCTTCCGCCCTGAGATCAGGCTGAGTCTGAACGTTGTCGGCAACTCCCGCGAAGAGTTTCAGCGCATCGTCCTTTTTGCCGGTCAGCTCATCCAGATATCCCATGGAAAGAGTGGCTTTTGCGGCAAGAAAAGCGTTGGAGGTTCCTCTGGAAACCTGTTCGAGCTGTGTTCTGGCCGCGGCATAGTCTTTTTTCTCAAGATACAGAGAGGCGAGACGGAAGCGCGCCTCCTGCGCGGACAGTGCGGACGGCGCCTTCTCCAGCGCGGCATTGATCTCTTCAATCGTCTTTGCCCTGGCGAACATCTCGGCGTTCCTGCGCGCGGCGGAATTGCGGACCACAATCACGGTAAAGACGATTGCAACAAGAAGAACCAGAACGACGCAGGCGGCAACCAGGTATTTTCCGTTTTCAATCACCCAGGCCTCAAAACGGTCGAAATCCTCGCTGATCTCGTCTACAAAACTGTCGCTTCCCTTCGGGGCGGCCTTTTTCAAATCCTTCGCCATGTTCTTATCTTATCCTTATGTTGTTTTTCCTGATTGTCTTTCATGCCGTATCTTATCAATATAACCGCTCTCCGCTCCTAAATCAATTCGGAAGACTTTCTTTTTTTGCAAATCAGGCTATATTTCCCTGAAAAAATAAAAAAACTCAATTTGGTCACAGGAGAATCATGATGAGTGAACTGAGGGACAGACGCATGGAGAAATTCCGGAAGGCCGACCTTTATCTGGTCATTACGGAGGAGTTCACAGCGGGGCGCGGCACCCTGCGCGTCCTGGAGGAGGCCGCCGATGCGGGGATCCGCCTGGTCCAGCTCCGCGAAAAGAACATTACGAAGAAAGAGCTCTTCCGTCTTGCGGAACAGTTCCGGCGCATCTGCGACCGCTACGACATCACGATGATTATGAACGACCATGTCGACATCGCCCTTCTGACCGGAGCGGACGGCGTTCATCTCGGACAGGACGACCTCCCTCTGAAGGAGGCTGTGGAATTCGCTCCCGATCTCATCATCGGCCGTTCGACGCATTCCCGTGAGCAGGCGTTCGAGGCGGAAGCGCAGGGCGCCGCGTATCTGAATCTCGGACCGATCTATCCGACGCAGACCAAGAATACGCCGGTTCATCCGCTCGGCATTGAAATCGTGAAGGAGGTCGGTCCGCTGCTTCATATTCCTTTCACCGTGATGGGGGGCATCAAGGAGCGGCATATCCCCGGGCTTCTTGCCGCCGGGGCGAAATACATTGCAATGGTTACGGAAATTACGCAGGCTCCGGATATCGGGAATCGCGTCCGGAGTCTCCGCGCGCTCTGGGGACGGCGCTGAAAACGGAAATCTTCTTTTCTGCTGTATTCCGGGAGGAATTTTTTCCGGAACCGGGCGGCTTTTTTCCCGGAGAACGGGCATTTCCCCGTTTCTTTTTCAGAAAAAACATCCGTTTTGCAGGAAAAAGGTTTTGCAAGACGGCAAAAGCGAGTTAAATTACCAGTTGTGGATTAGACATGACAGACAGGCTGTCCAGGCGGGAATCGCTCCGGGACGTCCTGCATAACAATAAAGTTTGAGAATGACGGGGTTTGGCATGGACGTTTCAGAGCTGCGGGACAAACTTTGCAATCCGCCGATTCTGGGCGAGAAGGATCAATACAGAATCAAGTTTGCGGATACGCCGGAGGAAATCCGGGCTGCCTTCAAGCTGAGATATGAAATCTTCAACCTGGAGCAGGGCAAGGGGCTCGAAAACGCCGCAAGGGATGGAATCGACCGGGATGAATTTGATGACTACTGTCTGCATCTCGTCGTGGAAGAGAAGACGCAGCACAAAATCGTGGGAACCTACCGCATTCATCTCGGAGCGGTGGCCTCGAAGGCGCTCGGATTCTATTCGGAGCGGGAATTCAGAATCACAGGCCTGGACCGGATCGCCGAAGAAGCGATTGAAGTGGGGCGTTCCTGCGTGTCCCCGGAACATCGGGACGGCACGGTCGTGGCCCTTCTCTGGGGCGGCATCGCCGAAATCATCTACCGTTCGCGCCTCCGCTACATGTTCGGCTGCGTCAGTCTGGAAGACACCAATCCCGCTTCCGGATGGGCGATTTACGAGCATCTCAAGGCGACCGGGAAGATTTCCGACTGTCTGTTTGCCGAGGGACTTCCCAAATGTGTCATGCCGCGTCCGCTGCAGGAGGAGATTGATGCGATTCTCAATGACCGTGCGCATCTGCGGGAGCTGATTCCCCCGCTTTTCAAGGGGTATCTCCGGCTCGGCTCCAAAATCTGCGGAGCGCCCGTTTTCGATCATGAATTCGGAACGATTGATTTCCTCATTCTGCTGGATGTCAACGGTCTGCCGGAGCGTTACCTCAAACATTTCAACGTCGCAAGCCTGGGTGCCAGATGAAGGTTTTTTTCCGGAAAATCTTCCGTTTGTCGCTTCTTCTGCCGTGGCTGGTTTACATGGGGATCATTTCCGTTCCCGTCACGCTGCGGCGCGACCGCTGGTCCGCAATTGCGGGAATGGCGAAAATGACGAGACTCTGGGGGCGCGGCCTTCTGCGCATTTTCAACATCCGGCTTCATGTGACGGGCGATCCCGACGGATATGACGGCGGGCTTGTTGTTTCCAATCACATGGGCTACATTGACATTTTTGTCCATGCCGCTGTTTTCGGACTGCGCTTCGCGCCGAAAAAGGAGATCCGTTCCTGGCCCGTGCTCGGCTGGTACACCTCCTTCATTCATCCCGTCTGGGTGGACCGGTCCTCGCGCATCAGTTCGCAGAAGACACTGGAGGAATTCCGCGAGACTCTGGAGCACAAGGTTCCGCTGATCGTTTATCCGGAGGGGACAAGTTCCGACGGCAAGACGATTCTGCCCTTCAAGAGCGCCCCCTTCGAACTGGCGGCGTCCGGGAATTTTGACATTCAGCCGATTCTGACCGTTTACCGGGTCCCCGAAGGCGCGGACACCCCGTGCTGGTTCGGCGACATGGAGCTTCTTCCGCATCTCTGGAGTCTGGTCGGCATTCCCCGGATCGATGCCGATGTTTACATCCTTCCGAAAATCTCGGCGGACGGCAGGGGCCGGAAGGAACTGGCGGAGGCGGCTCATGACGTGATCCGCGCCGCCCATGCCCTGCATGTTTTGAAAAAGGAGCTTCCGGAACATGCCTGACATCAGTGCATATCTGGCCCAGTTTTCCGAAACCTGGAACCTCTTCATCCGTTGGAGACTGCCCGCTTTTCTGGATGACGACAATGAGGACGCATCCTTCGGCCTGATTGACGGGAAGCCGGCTCTGGCGCGGATCATGATGCCGCTGGTCGGCGCGCTTGCCGGCGTCTGCCTTTATCTGCCGCTCTGGGGAATCTCCGTGGTGTTCGGACATGTCGCGGGCGGTATCGCTGCGGCGGGCCTGGCTCCCGCCGCAATCGAATTTGCAACCGGCTGGAGGGGGCTTTCCGCCCTGACAGCCTATTTCCAGCTCCGCAGGGCGGGGGCTTCTCATGAAGAGGCCTTTCTTGCCAGGCCGCAGTCCATGACGGAACCGCGTCCCCCGGTTTCCATGATCGGAATGCTTGTCATTTATGCTCTGCGGATGCTGATGTTCGGCGTGCTCGCTTCCGTTTACTGTTCCTTCTGGTTCATCATTGTGCTGACAGGAGGGTATCTTGTGCGGATGCACCTCTGCGGCATGAACGAACCGGGAGGGACTGTGGAGGATCACTGGTATCCCCTGCCGGATGAGAAAATGCAGAAATACGGATGGTGGATCGGCCTTGTCGTCATGCTGATTGCGGGAGTTTTTCACATTCCGGCGGCGCTGACCGGCTTTCTGTTTGCCGGATGTATGGCGTGGCTGGCAAAACAGCTCTGCCTGGATTCGATTTCCGGCATCAACCGCCAGGCGCTGGATGTCTTCGGCTATATGGCGGAAATCATTCTTCTGTTTGTCGGCGTTCTGCTGTTCACGGGGCCGGCTGTTTAATCCCGGTGGAAACCGTCCCACTTTTTCTGTTGCATTCCGGCGGGCGGTCCTGCGTATTTCCGGCGCTTACATGTATTTCCTGAGTTCGCGCGGCGCAAATCCGGACCGTTTCCGGATGAACTGCGTGAACAGCCTGTGAACGGG
>ERZ779737.2240-NODE-2240-length-13150-cov-3.225582_pt1 | contig 13150 bp, 11 predicted proteins | sample MGYA00511889_ERZ779737 | MGnify/ENA primary metagenome ERZ779737 (study PRJEB29588, sample SAMEA2163575) | human gut metagenome | biome: human gut; feature: human-associated habitat; material: faeces | place: Denmark | collected 2008/2010 ...
TTGTGTCTGCTTTTAATTATAGGGTGTTCAAACTCTGATAGCCAACCTGAGAATGTTGAGGTATATTTGGAAGCTAATACCGACCGTGTTTTATTAAAGGAAGAAGGTGGTACAGCTTACATAAATATTGCTTCCAATACGAGGTGGACGATACTAGTTGAAAATGATGAAATACCGGTTATTGATTTGGATGTTACTCCACTTGCAGGTGACGGAGATGGTACTATTAAAATAACTTATGGTCGTGAGATAAACAAAGTACAGTGTGAACACGCTACTCTTATTTTTTATTATTATTCTGAAGGAAAAAGAGTAAGTAAGGAAGTGATTTTGACTAGGCAAGAAAATGATGGTAATAAAGATGAAGAGGGTTGGAAAACTTTTACAACTTTTGCAAAAGCTACAAATTCTTTTCCTGCTACATTTAAAACCATGGATGGGTATAAATTAATACCCACAGCTATTTCGATTTTCTCAACACCTGGTGATGTGTATTATATTGCAGGTCAGTATAAAGATTCTATGTTTGATATAGAAAAGAAAGAAATACATCTAGAGCTTTTGAGTGATCCTGTTTGTATAAGTGGATTATCAATTGGATTTGAGAGTGTTGATGCATACCCTTCAAATGCTCCTTTTCATTCATCTAATTATAATGAAGTTAAACCTGTACTTTTTGATGAACATACTATAATTATTCCTATGTTTTTCTGGGTTGCTAGTACGACTGATGCAATACAAGAAGAGTTAAAACGGCATTCCTTTATGTTGGTGTATGATTCTAATGGAAATTCTGATAGTAATTTGGGGTTGTGTTTGTTGCATAATGTTTCGGATGATGAATATAGGATAAGAACATTATATACTGTACAATATTGTGCGTTTGATATAGCGTCTGCAATTAGCCGATTTGAATCGGAGAAAGGAAATAAACCTAGTAGAATGACAATAGAGTATAAAGTGAATTCATTAAGTGATCGTTTAGAGGATGCTAGGATTGAAAAATATACTTTAGATTATAAATTTCAATAGAAAAACGCTGCTAACAAATAGTTGTACAATATTATAGAACTCGTTGAAAAGCAACGATAATTAGCTGCGGCGCAGGCTGCTATTGAGGAAGCATAAGCAATATAGGATAATATTTGATTTAGGCTGTAACGAACTGTTTATCAGGTGTTACAGCCTAAGTTGTTTTTAGGCGGTCCGTGCATTTGTCCGCAAAAAATGAGCTAAATAAATGTTCTTCAGTAAGAAGGATGCGCCATACGGGTATATGCTTGTTGATCATACAAACAGAACCGTCATTCATGGTGCAAGAGTGCTGGCTGTAGAAGAACTTCTGGACTTTGTTACACCTGAAGAACGGTTCAACCGGATTGAGGGTTATATTGACAGACTACTGACACTTTACCTGAAGATTACCCAGGGTGAAATATAGAGTAAAATTAGGACGCAACGCGCCTATATCAAGAAAGGTATCATCTATTTTGATAGCCAAAGTTGCCCGTTACAACCTTTTATGGCAGAAGCTATTAACCGTAATAATCGTATAGCCATGGTCGAGATGTTTAGTCCGGCTACTGAGGCTGAACGGGATTTGCTTTGTAAGATATTCAAGGTTTCACGGACAGATCTAGTAGATATATCTCTTCCAGAAAGAATACACTACTACACTGATGCTGTAAACCGTTTGTGTGAGATATTTAATGATAAAACTGCAAGCTCTATCAGAAGCCAACTTCGTGAAGAGGGCTTTATTATCCGTCAGGAAGAGGATGAAACTTATGCCATAAATTTCAGGCAGCATATCATCATAAATTTTACTGAAGAGGACTTCAATTTTGATCAGTTAAGAAAACAGCCGATAAAGCAAATTGAATGATATAAACCTCTTCTGCGACCAACAAAACCTACTTCACGTTTCTCTGGCAAGGTTAAGTTGCGTGATGCAGGTGGTGGCAGCCATGGCGAGAAACGTGAGTGGGAAGTTGGTCATAAAAAGACTTATGATGAGGTCGATGATAGTTTTTCAATGAAAAGGTATTAATAAGTGAAATTGATATATGATTAAACTCTATCAAACTTTTTAAAGAATGACAGAGCAACCCTTTAGCAATATGTCTATTCGGGAAAGACAAAATCTATTTTAACTATTGTATCATAACGATATTTAGTAGCAAAGTGAAAATCTGTACTTAATTTAAATATATTGACAGCCGAATTCAAATTAAAAGCTATATCAAGTGATTTATTAGTTTCTGCAGACATTGAAAATGAAATATGTTGTGTCAAATCATGATTACCACCGTTTTCAATCGGGTTTAGAGCATTAAGCATATTTTTTACAGTAGGGTCAGAAATTAAATTATACTGTTCAGCTTTCTTTTTGGCCCTCTTCCAATCTTCAATTGTTATCGACTTTCCTTTTGATGTACTTTCAATAATAAATTTACTATTAAGTTTTTCTTCTTCTTCTCTTTTGACTGAAGCATCGCATTTTACAAGTTTGCATTTTACATTTGCCGAAATATCCCATTCGCGAGAATTTACCTGTTCTACAGTAAAAGATCCTTTCATTTCTTTTGCTCCTAGATTCCTGGCAATATCAAATAAGCATGTACATTTTTGTTGGATTATATAATCTTTCAGCGCTGAGATATTAATATATAAATTTTTGTCATAAGGACTTCTAACAAATGTATCACCAACAGAAAGTGTAGTATCACATGGATAGAAAGATATATTATTCTCTTTTAAGAGAGGTAAATCATATTCAAGAGAACAAATATCAATATTATCAAAATACTCTTGATTATATTCAGGATATCTATTAGGCTTATATGCTAATTCATCATGTTGAAGTATGATAACATCTTTGGGGTGTTTAGAATCCATATCAATAAAATTAATATAATGATTAGTGTTATTACAATAAATTTAAAAACAATACTTTTTTTTTTGAGAGCTATTTTATCCTCTTCAGATATAGAACATCCATATAGATTAGATTCCTGAACCAATAATAAACATTCTTCTTCTTTATCTTTAGCATCAATGATAAGTGCACGATAACAGATTCTTCTGTTGGACTTATCCTTTTGTTCAAAATGACCAGACAAAAATGTTAAACGATGTTTTACATTGCAAAGACTTAATCTTTTTAGAGATGTTGTTAAAACAGAATATTTATCTAAACTCTGCGAAGTTAGATTCTTAAATAGTTTATCATATTCACCAGTATTAGATGATATCTGTGCCCCATTACGAGATAACACCGTTTCATTGGTATTAGGAGTATTTTGTATCCACAAAATTATAATGCTATTGGACGAAAACTGTCTTTCGCCGCTTTTTTTTAGTTCCATTGTAATGTTTTGAGTTTCCATACTACTCCGTAAACATTTTTTTATAATATTCATCTAATTCTTTTTTATTTGTAAGATTAACACAAGCATTATTGTGAGAGATACTACTATATGGTTTAGTTTTTATTATATCAATAATCTTTCTCCATTGCTCTTTTTTATTTGATAATAAATCTGCATATGAACCCAAAAGCCACACATTTCTTTTTCTCCCATCATTTTGTTTATCTATTGTGGACTTTACAAATTGCATACGTTGATTTACATCTCTTTGATAATCAATATCAAGCAGGTATTTATTAGCATTAAAAATAAAGATAATCATATCAGATTCCTTTATTAACTCCTCCCATTCTACTTTTATAAAATCTCCATTTCCGTTTATATCATATCCTGAAAATTTAATATTTTCTTCAGAATTATTAGATTTCTTAGTGTACCAAGTTTTATTTGATGAGACAAATGAGACACGAGTTTTTCCGTCAGTTTCAAAATATTCCTTAGAAAAAGGTACCCCCTTTAAATAATTCCATAAAGTTGTTTTACCTGCCTCATTAGGGCCTAATATAGCTAAATTTACGTTTCTATATTTATTATAAACTTTTGTAGGAGATTCCCCTGAGAATAATATATATAAAGCGAAAGCTAATATACCTCCTCCACCTGCGCATAATAGTAGTAGCAATAGAGGTAAAGCTGCTTGTTGAGTTTCTTCAATACTAATGGAGATTGTTTGAAATAAAAAAACAAAAAGGCTATTCATTGATAAAATATATTTACAAAATACAAATTACTTATATGTGCAACCAAAAGCTATTACAAATATACATAATTATTTTATAAATGATTAGATATTAATCACATTTAATAAATATATTGACTCCTTTCATGGAGTAACAAGAAAATTTTATAAGTTACAATATTATTAAATGGGACATATCCGAAAAACTTTTAGGTGTAACTTTAATTCATCTAATAAACTAATACGCTCTACTCTCAGGATGGCAAGGGAAAGTAGGCTGTTTGCCGTACGGCTTTTACCCTTGGTGCTGTAAGGTGGTTTATTCTTGAAAGAAACAGGGAGGATGACGATGTGATTCTATTCGGTATTGTAGTCAGACTCATGGAGGATGAATACGGGTATATTTCCCTCAATGAACTTTCGGATGTGGAGCTTGACTTGAGTGCTCAGGGGTTTGGCAAGCTTCAGGTAAGACAGCAGCAGAACTTTAAGTCGGTTCCGCTGAAACAGATTCAGGACAGCAGGCTTCAGGAGTTTCTTGCAAGGTTTGAATAGGCTGTATGAAAACAGAAGTGGCCGGTCCTATCCGTCACGGACAAGACCGGCTGCTTATTATAGCAGGTAAATGAAAACAAAACTATAATTATATAGAAAAAAGGCCATCTCAAAAGCTTATTTGAGACAGCCTTCCGTTAAGTCAATGTAAGTACTAATCTAATTTCTTGAAATCAAAATCATTCTTACTACAACAAGCTTTCAGATAATCGAAGCCGTACATACGCATATATGCTTCTTTCACTTCTTTTGCTCCATTATAAAATGGGTCAGAAGTGTGACTTTGGGTAGTTACAGTGACTTCCATTTCAGATGTCAGAACTGTTCCGTTTGTTCTCTTTACTCTCTTCGGAGTTACTCTAAATACTCTTGACATAAATTCATTTTTTAAGGTTAGACATTCTGTGTTATTAATCTTTGATATGCCAAAAGTATGTATGCGAATATGCCAAATTGAGGGATAGCAAGAAAAAATATAGTTATTCTATTCTTCATTTTTATTTTGCTGCTCGAAACGATTAATACATTCCAGCACTTTATCTTTAATCAAATCAGCATTAAATCCATCCTGCATATCCAACTCAAGGTGATATTCATTTTCTTTTTTAATAAATCCTTCTGCAAACTTATCTTCAATATCTTGTCGAGGTTCACGAGGTTTTAAAATAAAGTTGCATTTCTTCTGCTTATTATCATATCTTATATCAATAACTATATGGTATGTAGAATTTTCAACGGCTATGTAGTTGTCATTTGACATAGCCCAATACCATACACACCAGTCGCCTATTCCTATCTTCTTAGAATTATTTATACTATTATTATAATCCGCTCCAAAACTTTTTAAGATATATGCATTATGCCGTGAAATAAATCCAGTATGACGACGATTTAGAAAACAGTTTATACAAATCCACCAATCCTCAGTTCCCCAATGATAATAAATATCACAAGCATTTGAATTATTGGTAAAATCAATTAAATATGAATCTTTTGCAAATTCAATATAATCTTCTTCTGCGCTCTGTTTAATATAATCTTCTTCTGCACTCTGTTTAATATACTCTTTCAATGTTTCTTTAATATACTTTTCCAATGCATCATCCAAAGTCTTTTCACTTTCTTTATATTTAATCAAATTGTCTATAAGCAATTTAAAGTCGGTACTGTGCTGTGTAATTGACCTTCTCCAGTCTTCCCATTCCCAGCAGAAAGTATAATATGAGCCAACTTTAACAGGAGAATATTCTTTCATTCCCACTATCCAGGCACGCCTTAACGAATTAATCTCATGTCCTGAAAAATCAGTAAACAAACTGTCGAAAAAAGACGAGTATTTACAGAAAGCTTCAATATTAAAATTATTATTTTCCGAACTCCAGTTTATTAAAGTAGACAAATCACCCTTCCATATATAATGACATCTAACAACATCCGTACTCTGAGTTTTCCAGAATTCTTTCTCAACTTCAGAAAGTTCTGAAATGTTGTCTTTTACAGAATCCGACATTATCTGAATCATCAACAAATCAGATGCATCAAAATAGTCATCCTTTCCGTCACCACTACATACATCAAGCGCTATATTATAGAAATTACCATCAATACGCTCATGATAAGTTTTAAGTAATGTAAGTAAAGGAATATGCTTTTGAGATCCTCTGCGATACAGCTTATTATAAATCAACTGATAAACTCGCTTCATCTCTACATTTCTCATCTTTTCATCCTCTCTGTACTTAATGCATACCAACAGCAAGGATTTTAAAATCAAGAAATTACCATCACTTTCATTACTTTTTTTATTGCCAAACAGTAAATCGACCTTGTCTTTAAACTCAGAATTTACGATTAATTTGAGTGCATCAAAAAACAGTTCGATGTCAGATAAATTCAAATCTTTTATTGCTTCAAACGGTTTCAACTCATTATGTTCGCCGCAAGTTTTCAATTCCCAAACAATCCGGATTAGATTATTCATCGCTACGTTGATTTTAGTGATGTCATCACCATTTAGCAATTTAAAAAAGAAATCCTCCCAGTCATCCCATATTTTACCCCAATTTTTTAATTCTTTCCTGCTTTTTTCAAAAAGCAATGGTTTCAGTTTTTCGGCATTATCAAGTGTCTTTCCTCTGCTATTCATGGTAATATACAAATCTTCTCCCAAAGAAGTTTCATCTATAGGATAATACCAGAATTCTATGTTGAGAATATCATCATATTGTACATCAAACTTGATATCAGCCAAATAGTTTAAAAGATCAATCATAGAAGATATAGATAGGTCAGCATCATAACATGTATGATACCATTTACTGTCCTTTATTTCTTTTTCTTTATACAACCCGCTATTGAACAAACATTGCATAAATTCCTCCGTATTAGAACGAACACGATAGGTGAAAGACATGTTTGGACTGTTTACTTTCAATAAAGATTTGAATTTATCATACTCCCCCTGCATAAGGGATGCATAATAAAGACACAACACAAGTGTTGTCAGTCGCTGTTGTCCGTCAATTATATATTCTTGGTTTCCATTAGAATAGGAATATAAGAATCCGACATTAATATCTTTATTATCTTTTATAGAATCAATAAACTGGTTTACTATGTTTTTATTACTACCCCAAACATATTCTCTTTGAATTTCAGGTACAACCATGTAATTGCCCAAAAGTTCTGCTATTTTTTTCTCAATCATAATTCTATCAAATTAAAAAATCAATAATATCCTGTGCTAAAGTTTCAGTGCTTTTCTTAATATCCTCAAGTGTCCACATACTCGTATGATTAGATGAAAACGCCTTCAGAGTATATGGTCTGATAGAATATTTGTCATTATAGTAATCTTCGATTATTATACTTTTCTTTGTATTAAATGAGGCATTACGATAGCTTCTGTTCTGACTTGAATGCAGTAAGACTAAGTTGCCTATTGAATTAAGTCCATACGAATTAAGTTCATCTATTATATTTGATGTAACATCATCTATAACCTCTTGTTCTTTAAGCAATCTTTCTTCCCACTTATCAAGTCGGCTTTTGTCTATATCAAATTTATAATCATTCAGTTTCTTTATATACTCCAACCATTTTTCTTTATTGTTTAAGTCTTCCTCGTTTGGAGTCTGGCATCCTATATGTTCTATGTCTTCATCCCTTGATACAAAATAATTTATAGGTAAACGATACTTGGATTTGCAGGAGTAAATTACGTCTAAAAGTATAAGTATCTTTACGAGTGACTCTTTGTCGTGATACCAGCTAAAGCTTAAATTCGCTAGATTATTTTTCAATTTTTCTTTTGCTGGTTCTTCGTTGTTTTCACCGTCGTTACTGTATATTTCCAATATATACTTTGATATCTCTTTCTTTAGTTCGGTTATAAATGATAATTTACCTTTACTATTCTCCCATGTTTTATATATTGCAACAAAATTAACTTTAGATTTAAAGTTTGAAAACAGATAAGACAAGTAGTGATATATATCATCATTCTCATACCAATCGCGCACAAATCTATAAATACGCTTCAGTTCGATGTACATTTCCCAATTATCATCGCCAACACCATTACCTTTAATGTCTAATCCATATTCAAAAAAACGGAATTCAAAAGGCATATTATTATCAGGATGCATTTCATACATCATTCTGTAAAGATAATTTATAGGGTATAACTTTTCGTTGAAACCGGATTTATCAAACGAGTCATTCTTTAAAAATCTGCTAAGAAATGTCCTTACATCTTTCTGCCCACACCAATTATTAATTTCATCCAACAACATTCCCATCTTAACCCTATATTCGTTTACTTCATTGCTATTATCTGAATGTGTTGTTTCATACTTCTCTTTAGATGAATGGGTTATCTGTACTGCTCTCAATAGGTCTGCTCCATCTAACTCAGCTTTAGCACCATTAATATTGGCAAAAATCATTTCTTCATTACCAGAAACTACATTGACTATTAATTTGGTTCTATTCAGTAAAATCTCAATATATCGTTCTCTTTGATTGGAATTCCACGCTTGTTCTTTATCCCAGGTCTGAACCATATTGGCAGCAGCTCTTATATAAAACTCATCCTTATGCTTTACATGCTTCTTGTCATTTTGCTCCCAATACTTTCTGGTAAAAATCTCATTATTCAGAAATATTCCGGTATCTTCTCTACTGGAATATTTAAGTTTCCCTTTTAGCAAATCTGTCTTGCCAAAATATGAAAGAATAATAGCAATGGTAGTTAAACGCTGTTGCCCGTCAACAACATTATAATATTCTCCATTGTCTTTACTTATGATTGTGATATGTTGCAAACAATAGAACAATTTATCATCAAGAAACTTATCGGTATCGGAGATGTAAATCTTATCAAGAAATTTCTTCAGATCTTCCAATAACAATCTGACGTTATTTTCTCCCCATTCATAGCCTCTCTGATAATCAGGTATATTATAATACACCTGTTTCAATTTTGAGTCATTGAAAATTTCACTTACACTTCTAACTAAATCTGACATAAATAATATTTTTTATTAAAATTCAATTTATACAATATTCTCCAACTCCCTCAAATACAACCTCGCACACATCTCTGCATCATCACCAGCACGATGGTGCATCCCCTGTTCTATCCCCAATTGTTCACAAAGATAATCCAGTGAATTACATCCAAAGGAGTAAATCTTCCGTGCCATCTGCAAAGAACATATCCATTTCAGCTCAGGTAGATGAATGCGGTAGAGTTCAGCAGAATGCTGCAAGCAGCTTCTGTCAAAAGGTACGTTATGAGCTACAAAAGTATCGAACTCATCCAGATAAGTCAGCTCTATCTCTTCCCATACCTGACGGAAACCAGGAGCATCTTCTGTATCATGCGGTCGGATACCATGTACTTTTATATTCCAATACTGGTAACGGTTGTCTTCCGGACGTACCAGCCATGAACGGGTCTCTGCTATTTCTCCGTTTCGTACTACACAGATACCCACCTCACATATTGAAGCACGTTTGGAGGTAGCAGTCTCAAAATCTATTGCTATAAAATTAATATCTGATTTACTAGTCATTATTTGATTTTTTATAGTAAGACAATATATTCTCTGCAAACCTACATATTTCATCCTTTACCCATTGAGGTTCGATAACTTCTATCTGGTCTGTCTGTTGGAGCAATGCCTGAAGAAAATCATAAGTAGGACGGACTGTCATTTCGAATGTAGTAGATTCATCATCAGATGCAATTTCACGCTGAGAATCATGTATAGGTAAAGTAGCCAGGTATTTTCTTGCCCATCCGTATGCCTTAATTACCACACACTCAATATCAATATCTCCGTCAGCTATAATGCCTACGCATCCTTCAAAATATTCATTTATATCAAATGACTCCGGAAGTTTAAACGTTGTATCCGTAACTTTGACATTGAGAATCCTGTCAAGAGCGTATGTCCTTATTTCCTCAGAATATACCGAACATCCTATAAGATACCAACGACGGTTATAAACCTTAAGATGATAAGGTTCTACCTGAAACGTGCTTGCATGAGACCTGCCAAAGCCCTGGTGGGTAATTTCTACCACACAATTCTGACGCATTGCCTGAAGTAATATCTGTAAATATTTATTTCCTGAAGGAATCTTCTCGAATGAGATGCGTTTCTCCAACTTTTTGTCTGCCTGAAGCTGGTTCAGTGTAGCATACGAATCTATCAGCCATGAACGAAAGGAATTCCCCTCTAATAAATCAGCATCTTCTATATAGTATCCATATCCACGTTTGGCATCGCAGGATATAATTATATCAAAGATTGTCTGCACTGCATCTTTATGATTCATAAATGTCTTCCATGGTAATGGTTTGCCATCACCCAATCCACAGTCTTCCCATTTGTCACTTATTTCCTTGAATGTGATATATGGATGGCATCTGATTAAATCTACTAGCCATACATACCGACCAAATTTGTTTGCTGCCATAATTTTATTGTTTAATCTTTTAAAAATACGTATTCTATATTAAATTACAGATAAGGCCTGAAGTATATTAATATCTGGCAAAACCGATTTTTCTGTAAGGTAGATTTATTTTTTCTTCATTACAAAGCTTCTGAATGGTTTCAAAAGAAGGTGTTTTACCATCAATAATCTCCATCATAGTATATTTGCGTACTACATTATCAATCTCACCACCGCTAAAGTCATAAAGTGAAGCCAACTGCATCGCCTCATTATGATTCAGTGCCGGCATTTTATTGAGCCAGATATTGCATTTCACTTCTACAGACGGCTTACTGAAATGTATCTTGAAAAGGAACCTTCTTTCAAAGGCCTTATCAAGATTATCGGAAAGATTGGTAGTAGCTATAAGGATTCCTTCAAGTTTTTCCATTTCTTCAAGAAGGATGTTCTGGATGGTATTTTCTGTCTGATCCACGCTGTTACCAGAGGATATGTCACGACGTTTTGAAAAAATAGCATCGGCTTCATTGAAAAGTAATATTGGCTTCAGCTTGGAACGCTTACATAATTTTCTGTAACGATTGAATATGTCTTTCACTATTTTTTCACTTTCGCCATACCACATACTTTTGGAAGCACTTATATCTACATGAATAATGTCACGACCGATCTCCCGTGCCCATTGCATGACAGATTCAGTTTTTCCTGTTCCAGGACTTCCATATAGTAGTATGGAAACTCCTTTGGGTAATCCTTTTAATTCAAGTCTGTCAACCAATGATTTATAATTAACTTCTGAAAGGGTTTCACCAACTAATGAAAGTTGTTCACTTTCTCTACCGGAGAAGAAGAGTTTTTTTTCTTTTATCTCAGATGATAAAATAAGATCTTTCCTGTCAACTTTTTCAATAAAAAGTTCTGCATCATCTTCAAAATAAAGAAGCTTGCCTTTATCAGTCAATTGTAAAACCGTGTATTCTCCGAAAAGGCTGCTCATGGTAATCATTTCCACAAGATCAAGACGCTGTAATTTATGTTTCTCTTCCTTGAAGAGCTTTATATTCTCATTTCTTTCCTTAATAGGATAAAGTCTGGCTAATTCACGACTTATATTAATTATATCGCTATTGGCACAGGCATCACAGAGCATATAAAACAATGCACGATAATCTTCTTCAGATACAAGTTCCTTAATCTTACGGATACATGTAAGATTAGAATTATAGTTTTCCATATTTCTTATCCTTATGGCTAATTTTGAAAGAGCCTGTTTCTTTTCTATATCATGATCACGACTATAGATATAATCTTTAACTTTACGCGCAAAAGAATATGGATTGAGTTCTGAATACTGTTGACCAAATGCACCATAATCATCTCCTAAGAACAAGTGTTTACCACAGTCTGTAAGAAAGATATCACTATTGTCTCCTGACAGTTCAATCAAATCTGCTTTTATCAATGGATGGGTACCTTCAACAAGAAGCTTACGCTCGCGAAATTGCAATCCAAACACTTCATACATATCCGAAAGGGTTCTGTTTAAGGAAGAACGCCCGTCTCCATCTTGATTGAAAAAATCAAAACATACTTCATAGAAAAGGGCACGGGACTGGATGTCAGTTATAGTATTCTTCAAATCTTTAACGATTTGCATTTCATGGTTATCCTGCTCTAGTGTTTCAATAAACTGAAACAATGCTTCAGCAGTCACATCACTATCCTGAATCTGTGAATCTACAAGCTTACAGAAATCATACCTGTCAAACTCTTTGTCAAGCATTCGGGCTTTACGGTATTCCGGCTTGATATTCTCCAATATGCAATTTATAACATAATTGGTAACCATATAATCCTGGCGTGCTATACGGCACTCACTCAGGTTTGTCTGAACTATAAAACCTTTTTTCAATAATGATTTAATAACCGGGACATACTCCATGATATCCAACTGAGTACAATCAAAGTATGATGCAATATCATCAATATCACAACTTCTTCCACTGCAGCTACGATCGAATAAAGCTGTAAAAATAATTGCTTCTTCCGTATTGTCTAAACCTAAAAGTTCTTTAAGACAATTCAGAGACAATACCATTTCTTTACCGCCCAATCGTTTAAGTTTACTGTTATGGAGCTTTGAAGCTACTGCCTTAATTAACTGTATCAATGTTTTTTCCATATCATTTTGTTTTATGCCACAAAATTGCATAAGTACTTATGCCAAATTTAGGTATAGATATAAAAAAAACAAATAAATTTGTTCAAAAACATAGATTTATGACCTTTTTTTATAATCCTCTTAAAACATTTTCTACCGCTATAATATATTTCGGATCTTCCGCATACCCAATATCTTCAAGCCAAAGCAAATAATTACCACCATTATATTTGTATTGAACTTTAGTATAGTAAGCCTGGACACTTTCTGTCCAATGATTGAATTCATAGTATTTCCCTGTACGTGGATTGGTAAGTCCGAAAAGATATACTTCGGATGCAATTGAAGATATAC
>ERZ779737.2241-NODE-2241-length-13140-cov-2.823080_pt1 | contig 13140 bp, 10 predicted proteins | sample MGYA00511889_ERZ779737 | MGnify/ENA primary metagenome ERZ779737 (study PRJEB29588, sample SAMEA2163575) | human gut metagenome | biome: human gut; feature: human-associated habitat; material: faeces | place: Denmark | collected 2008/2010 ...
CCTTGTTCCGATTCTCTCCCTTTTTGGGCCTTCCCAAAGCTGGCCCGGAAAGCCGGATTCCCCGCTCTTTGCAGTAGCTGAGATTCTCCCGGTTCCGGTATATCTTATCTGCCAGTGCCCGACTGGGGTAGTATCCCTCGCGCTTGTGGAAATTTTCAATCATTTCCTGGAGCTTGGTCGCTTCGTTGTAGGCATCAAAAGAACGGTATTCCAGTCTCGTCCAGCCGTCTGTGACACTGATATTCAGCTTCATGCCAAACTCCACGGGTTTGCCAGCCTTTCCCCGCACAATAGGGCGCACAAAGGGCTGGCTGACGCTGACTATTCGGTTCTCAATGCTGTGGGTATGGTTGTCATACATGTACTTTTGCTGCTCATAAAGCTTACGAATCGTCTCCAATCGCTCCGTTTGGTGAATATTTAGTGTCTTTTCCTGATTCAGCTTCCCGTCAATGGCAGCAAGGTCTCTTTTCAGATAGTTCAGCTGCTTCCCAATGGCTTTACGGGTCATCTTCGCGGTGTGTTTGCGGCAGCGGACATACTTCAGATAGTCTTTTCGGGCTCGTTTGCGATAGGTACGGGGCTTCTTGCCACCGGTGGGGCTGTGGAGAATATCCAGCAGCTTCTCAGCATTTTCTCTGGCTTCATTCAGAAGGGAAACATCCTGGGGATACCGGATATTGGATGGTGCGCAGGTGGCATCCACGATTATCGTGCCGCTGTTCCCTCCACCATCGGGCTTGTTATCATCCTGGTTATCGCTATCTTCTGTTCTCTGTGCTTCTTGGATGACCATTTCATTGATCTGAGCCAGCATTTCCGGCGTCAGGCGTTTTCGGAAATGCACCATAGAGGACGCATCAAAGGGCAGTTTGCTGTCGTCATAGCCCGCATACCCACAGAAATACTGCAAATATGGGTTCTCCTGGATCTGCAAAACAGTTTCCACATCGGAATACCCGTACTCCCTCTGGATGAGACAAGCACCCAACGCCAACTGAAGCGGCTTGGCCACATTCCCGGTCTCGGAAGGAAACAGATCCGCGTACTTTGCCTCAAGCTTGTCCCATGGGATGCTCTGCGCTTTCTTCACCCAGCGGTTGTCTTCCTGCAGGCATATGCCCATTGGTTGCTGAAAATCTGACAGACTGATCTGTCCGTTGCTGTACCGATACATACCCATTCCCTCCATGTGCAAGGGTTTTGCCCGCTTTTTGTCGTTTCCCTTGCACCTATTATAGCATATATGGTGAGAAATGTCTTGTGGCGCAATAGATTTTGGGCTGGTCAGTAGACATTATTATAGAACCCATTTGTTATAGAACCGAATTTTACTCACTCCACAAGAGGTTGGTTGCTTTTGCCTTACTACATCAGGTATCTACTCCTTTTCGTACGAGTACAGGGCAAAAACTATATCGCATTCTCTCGAAAGCACGTCCATTTCATTCTTGCGCTGCGGACAGTTGGCGAGGGCTTAGCAGAAAGGCCGACGTGTAAATGGTTATGAACGGTTACTATGTGTTTCACGCACGGTAGAATTTTTATGAATTTCCACCGACATTTTTTCCATAGAGGCGCTGACCAACTCTGGACAGAGCTGTTTGTTGACAATCTGCTCTGTGCCGGAAACAATGTCGCGGCATGCGCATACATAGCGGACAAGCTCTTCGTCATCTGCTTCTTCAAGAAGACAGTGGAAAAAAGCGGCGGCGACGGTGTCACGGTAATGGGCATAAATATCGGCGCGATAGCCCGGATCAGAATAGCGTCCCAGAATTACCCGGTTGTCGTGGGCATAAACAACTTCCGACTTGCCGTAGCACATCAATACGGCTCCGCCAACTTTGTTAGAAAGCTGCCGCGCGATATCCATGGCCAAATCGTCTTGGAGCGGGGGAGTCCCATGCTCGCCAAGGACGGACCATGCAATATCCAGGTTTGTGACCAGAGCATGAAATTGATTCAGAAAATGCATGTATCGGGGAATCCGTGTAAATTTGGAACAAACCATAAAGATCGGGATCGGCGGATAATTGGAGGAGATATATTGAATAGAGTTCTCAGAAAGACTATCCTCAATCACAATGGCTAAGGCATGTCGAAATTTTGTGCTTTTTCCTTGTAAAAAATCGGGTGTCAAAGACTGCTGAAGCTTCATATTCGCGGAACTTAGAACAATCTTTTTTCGATCTCGGGAGCTGATCTCCAAGTAGGTCGAACTTTTTTTTGCCGGAACAACCAGGGAATCGCTTACATCGATGCCATTTTGACGGCATTCCTCCAAAAGCTCTTGCCCAAAAACGTCGGATCCGATGGCGCAGATATAGGAAACATTGTGGCCAATACGGTGTATGTTTTCAGATATGTTTTTCCCAATACCGCCAAAATCGATGTTCAGTTCGTTATCGTCCAAAGTTGCAGTATGTGTTGGATCCCGCAGGAGGGCTTCGTCGATGGTGGTACGATAGTCAATACTGGCGGTTCCGACCACATAGATCGTATTGTGGTCTTCAATCAGGTACCCGCGTCCACGGATATAACCCATCTGCATAAGGTGAGAAATGTATACAGAAATGGAGGAACGCGTCAGATTGAGCATGGCCGCAAGCTCGCCCTGAGAAAGCATTGGATTCTCTGTCAGTTTTTCCAGAATCAGCCGTTCGTGTTTAATCATGATTGGCACCCCATCCCTGTCTCTATGGAACATAGTAAATATATTATAATCTATTTTGATGTGTCATGGAAGGATGTCAAATTGCACAAAAATATCGCGATACAATTAAACAATATTGCGTCTTTACACTAAAGAGAATATAGTATATACTATTAACAAAACTAAATGCTATATCGAAAAGGGAGAACCAATGAAGAGTATCTCGCAAATCCGGACGTATGCCACAGAGCAGAAGTTACTTCTGCGGATGGGGATCTACTTTCTCGGAACAGTGATCACCTGCCTGGGTACGGCGCTGCTGACCTTGAATGGGCTGGGCAGTGACGCAATGAACACACTCTTTGTTGCGGTGGCGGAGGCATGCAGAATTCCATCGGGAAATGTGTACACGATTTTTAATTCGTCCATGCTACTCTTGGGCTTCCTCTTTGCAAAGCGATATATGGGCATAGGTTCAATCCTGATGATTTTATTCCAAGGCTTTTTTATCAATCAGTGGCAGCGATTGTTGCTGGAGGTGCCATGGCTATTTTCGAAAGTCTATTGGAAAATTGCCGTTGCTGTACTCAGTTACTTTTGCAGGTGCTTCGGCGGCGCGTTGTCAACGTCAGTTTGCTTGGGAACAGCCGGATTCGAGGCATGTCTGTTTGCACTAGCGGATCGGATTAAAATCGAATATAAATATCTGAAGTTTCTTAGTGAGGCTCTGTTTTTCGGGTCAGCTTTGTTTTTGCACAGCGTGTATGGGATTATGACGGTTGTGTCCGTTGTGTTCTACGGGTATGGGTTAAGCTTCTTTATGATTGGTCTGAATCGCACGGCGTGGAAACGGTTGGGCATTGCGGATGAACGTAATGAGCTTTCCAGAAATCGTCGGAGGAAACCAGAGAACTTGCTTAAAAAGCTTATTTCCGCAAAACGCGGTGAATAAGGGAAATGCGGACAGAGCACCCGCATTTCTATAAAAAACGCTCAGGAAAAACAAAAAGGAGATGCATTATGAAAAAACTGATCGCGATTCTGATGACCTTAGCAATGGTTCTTGCACTTGCCGCCTGTGGATCCCAGACACCGGCTGCAACGGATTCGACGGGGAACACCTCTGCTGAAGCCGGAAAAACCGAAGTGGAAACGACTGCTGCCGACGGCATCGCTTCCGAAAGCATTATCTACCTTTGCATTAACCTGGGTGACTTGTCTTTTAACGACCTTGGTTGGAAAGGCTGCCAAGATGCTGCCGCAAAATACGGCTGGAGCGCGGATGTGATTGAACTTGGCAAAGATACATCCGTTTATGAGAACGCATTCTTGGACGCCATCGACAGCGGGAAGTATACCATCGTTGTGACCCAGTCCAACTATGGCTTGTCTGATCTTTGCATAAAGTATGCACCGGAATATAAGGACTTGAAGTTCATCTCCTATGATATGGGCGCTTCGACCGATATTTCCTCCATTGATAATATGTTTGGAATTGCGTTTAAGCAAAATGAAGGCTCCTTCCTGGTTGGTGCTTTAGCAGGCAAATTGACTAAGAATAACAAGGTCGGTATCTTCCTGTTTAACGACGTACCTGTCGGAAACGACTTCGCAACCGGCTATATCGCAGGTGTTCGTCATTCCAATCCGGATGCGGAAATCAGCGTTGCCTATGGCGGCGGTACAGCCGACGCTTCCAAGCTCCAGGAAGTTTCTTCCGCTATGTTCGATAACAATGTGGATGTAATTTATGGCGTTTCCGGTTCTGCGTACCCTGGCCTGGCGAAAGAAGCCACCCGCCGCGGCGGATTCGAAAAGGGGATTTATGCAATTGGCGTGGACAGCGATATGTGGACGGTTTACAAAGCCTCTGAAAACGCGGATATTGCGGACGTCATTATTACCTCTATGCAGAAGAAAGTAGACGAATCTGTTGTTTATACTCTGGACCGTCTGGTTGAAGGGACGCTTCCCTTTGGAACCGTAGAAGGCTATGGTATTCTGGAAAACGGTGTTGGCATGGCCGATAACGAGTGGTACAGATCCAACACACCTGCAGACGTGCTGGAATACATGGACGCGCTGGTAGAAGAGGTCGCTTCCGGCAAGGTGGAAGTTCCTTCCTACTTTGATTTCGCGGACTATGACGCATTTGCCGCTTGGAGAGATCAGTAAGATACAAAATTATTCATGCAGTAATTTAAACCGGTAAAACCAACGGGGAGATAGACCGGCAGGTTTATCTCCCCTGATTTAGAACAAAGGAGAGGACTGGTTTGACAGAAGTACTTCGAATGGAGAACATCACCAAGATATATTCCAACGGTTTTATGGCCAATCGGGATGTGAATCTGGTGATCAATGAAGGCGAGATCCATGCACTGGTGGGTGAAAACGGTGCAGGCAAGACAACACTTATGAAAATCCTGTTTGGCATGGAAAGTTTCCAGGGCGGAAGAATCTTGCTGGATGGGAAGGACGCAAATATTACCAGTCCTCTGGACGCAATTGCTAAAGGTATCGGCATGGTTCATCAGCATTTTATGCAAGTACCTTCTCTGACGGTTGCGGAAAATGTGACGCTGGGTATGGAACCGGCACATGGACTGGTATTTGATAAAAAAGAGGCAGCCAGAATCACACAGGAGATTTCGGACAAATACCAGTTGAAGGTGGACGCCCAGGAGCGGATTGCCGATATGGGGGTTGGCCTTCGGCAGAAGGTAGAGATTCTGAAGGCTTTGGTTCGAAAGTGCCGGATCCTGATTCTGGATGAGCCAACGGCGGTATTGACCCCCCAGGAAACCCAGGAACTGTTTGTTCAGCTGAAGGCAATGAAACAGGACGGAATCGCGATCATCTTTATTTCCCATAAGCTGGAAGAGGTGATGTCGCTTTGCGACCGGGTGACGGTTCTCCGGCATGGACATACGGTGGGCAGCGATGTTATCACGGCATTAAATCCCGCAAAAATTTCCAGAATGATGGTAGGCCGTGATGTTGTGCTGGAAATCCAGAAGGATCCGCCGATTCCTAAGGAAAATGTATTGAAAGTGGAGAATCTGTATTACGAAAATACCGAAGGCGTGATGGCAGTAAACGGCATTTCTTTCGGAATCCGCAGCGGAGAAATTGTCGGAATTGCCGGCGTAGAAGGAAACGGTCAAAATCAGGTGGCGGAACTAATTGCCGGCATGATTCCTCCTCTTAGCGGAACCATATCCATTTGCGGAAAGAAGTCCAATGGAAAAAGTGTTCGAAAAATCCGGGAAATGGGACTTGCTTATATTTCCGAAGATCGTATGGTTTATGGCTGCGCACCGAATCTGCCCATCCGGGAAAATATTATGGCAGATCGGGTGTACACAAAGCAATTCCGAAAATTTGGGATATTCCTAGATACAAAGAAAATCAATCAGACAATTGATGAATTGATCCAGGAATTTGAGATTGCCTGTGATGACAGAAGCCAACCGGTGCGGATGCTCTCCGGAGGAAACATTCAAAAGGTAATCGTAGCAAGAGAATTTACCAGCGGTGCAAAGCTTATCCTGGCGAATCAACCAACCCGGGGCATTGATGTCGGAACGACGGAGATGATCCGGAAAACGCTGGTACGAAAATCCAGAAATGACGGCGTGGCGACACTTTTGGTGTCCTCGGATCTGAATGAAATTTTGGAAGTGTCGGACAGGCTGCTTGTTATGAAGGACGGGAAAATTGTGGCACATTTCCCGGTAGCCGGGAAGGTGACTGCTGATGAGCTGGGTGAATACATGCTTGGTGTGCGGCGCATGGAACCGGAAGAAATGGGTGATCTGCTGTGAAAGAAACAAGAAGAATTGAATTTTTATTTGAAATATTCCGAATCCTTGTAGCGTTGATTATTGCATATGGCGTAACGCTGCTGTGCATTATGATCATTAGCGATGATCCGGGGAGTGCGGTATACATGTTCGCAATCGGACCGTTCACTTCAAAACGGCGGTTTGGACAGCTGATCGGGAAATTTATTCCCTATTTACTGACAGGCACCGGAATGTGTTTTGTCTATGCTTCCAATCGGTTTAATCTGATTGGCGAGGGCACCTATCTGATGTCCGGGTGCATGGTGGCGTTGGTGGCCACACAGGTTCTGCCGGAAGGAACGCCCCATCTGCTATTCGTTCTGATCCTGATTCTGGTGGGAGCTGCTACGGGGGCATTTTTTGGTTCTATTCCCGCAGTTTTGCGTGAAAAGGCAAAAATTAATGAAACTGTCGTTTCCATTATGCTGAATTACGCGCTGCTTTACGGTGCCACATATATTGTAAAGACAAAAATGTATGATACGGGCATTACCTATATGGCCTCGGAAGCGCTGCCGGCAGCGGCGAAACTGACGACGTTGGTGCGGGGAACGCAAATCCATACAGGATTGTTCATAGGCATTCTGGCAGTGATTGTAACGTCTTTGATTTTCTACAAAACTCCGCTTGGCTATAATATTCGAATTTGCGGTTCTAATGCGAAGTTTGCCAAAACCGTTGGCATCGGCATGACCGGAAGCCTGATTTCTGCACAAGTATTGGGCGCAACGCTGTCCGGAATCGGCGGAACAATCGATATTCTGGGTATCTACGACCGGTATATGTGGACGGGGTTAACCAATATGGGCTTTGACGGATTGTTGGTTGCGGTGCTTTCTAAGAAAAATCCGGCATTTGTTCCGTTGGGTGCATTCTTGCTGGCGTATATGCGAACCGGAGCTGCTATTTTGAACTATACGACAGAGATTCCTATCGAATTTGTGGATATCATGCAAGCAATTATCATTTTGTTGATTGCAGCCGAGCATTTTATGGGTGGATTTAAGGAAAAGCTCATTTTCAATGTTTCCAGGAAGAAAAACAAGGAGGCAGCATGATGAGCGTTGATATAATTGTAAAATTCCTGTTTTCCGTGATCCGTGTGTCTACACCGTTGATTTTCGGCGCGTTGGCAGCGTGTATTACCAAAAAAGCGGGACTTATGAATCTGGCAATTGAAAGTATGATGTTGGCCTCGGCGTTGACAGGTGTGTTGGTTTCCGGTGCGACCCAGAGCCTTGCGCTGGGCATGCTGGCGGGATTTGCCGCCGCAATTACGATTACCATGATCCTTTCCTATGCTGCTTTTGTATTGAAATGCGATTTGTATTTGACGAGTATCGCTATGAATACGGCATTGGTAGGCGGAACTGTGTTTGTCATGTTCCTGGCAACGGGACAAAAGGCAAATACTTCCGGCGATGTTGCCAGCCTGGCGGTACCCAATTTTGATATCCCGATTTTGAAGGATATTCCCATTCTGGGTGATATCCTATCCGGCCAGAATATTCTGACGTATGTGGCGTTTCTCATGATCTTCGCTGTGTGGTTTTTCCTGTATAAGACAACAATTGGCTTGAGAATCCGCTCTGTCGGAGAAAATCCAAATGCGGCAGAGTCTGTGGGCATTTCTCCGAGAAAGATTTATTTTCTGTCCTTCGGTTTATCGGGGTTTATTGCAGCTCTGGGCGGTATGTATATGTCCATGGGCTATCTGACCTGGTTTGCTCGGGATATGATGGCGGGGCGTGGCTTCATCAGTATGTCGGCGATGAATATTGCATCCGGAGAACCTGGAACAGCAGCATTGGCGGCGCTGATGTTCGGCAGCGCAGACGCGTTGTCGAATTATATGCAAATGGGCAAGCTCCCTTCGGAACTGATTTCTATGTTCCCTTATGTATGCACGGTGGTTCTTTTAACTGTAATTTCCTTGGTACGCACGGTTAAGGAAACAGCCGAGAGAAACAAAGCACGAATGAATGAGGTGTAATTATGACAAGAAAAATTATCTTGGATGTAGATACCGGTTCGGATGATGCCGTAGCGATTATGGCGGCAATCCTTGCGGAAGATATCCAGCTGGAAGCGGTCTGCTCGGTAGCGGGAAACAAAGAGCTTGACATGACAACCGAAAATACATTACGGGTTGTACAGCTGATGGGGGCGGATGTGCCGGTGTACCGCGGCTGTCCGGAACCGCTGGTAAAGTTCCTTTGCCCGGATCGCTTGGAGAAGCAGAGCCGTGGCGACCGTGGAAAGATGGTGGACGAGAATGGCAAAGTGCACATGATGCACAGCGATTATCTGGAAATTCCCGCGGCGACGATCCATGAGCAAAAAATTTCTGCACCGGAATTTTATGTACAGTACCTTCGAGAAAACCAGGAAAAAGTGACACTGGTTGCCGTCGGTCCTCTGACAAATTTGGCGGTAGCGCTTACAATGGATCCGAAAATCACGGAGAAAATTGAAGAAATTGTAATTATGGGCGGCGGTTATAACATCACCAATGTCAGCCCCACGGCAGAGTTCAATATTTGGTATGACCCGGAAGCGGCACAGCGGGTGCTGCACTGTGGTGCAAAAATTACGTTGGTTCCTTTGGATGCGACGCATGCGGCTTGCTTGACGTTGGATGACTGTGATCGGTTTGAAGCGCTGGGTACGGTTTCTGGAAAATTTGCGGCGGCATTGTGCCGTCAGAGAATCGAAATGCATACCATGGGGCAGCCACTGGTCGTACCCAACGCGGCGGCAGTTCATGACGCACTGTGCATTGCCTATCTGATTGACCCGACTGTGCTGAAGGATGTGCGGCACGTTCACTGCGACGTAGGTTTCCGGGATTTTTGCGAGGGACAAACCATTCTGGATCCCCGGTATTATACCGAGGAAAAGAATTGCTATTTTGCGTTTGACGGCGATAGATTCAAATTTGCAGACATCCTGTGCGATTTGTTTGCAAAGGACAAGAAAGTGGGGTAAGGCTATGGCAATCAAGGTGATTATGGATGTAGATACTGGCTCGGATGACGCGGTTGCGATTATGACGGCAGCTACATCTCCCGATATTGATCTTGTTGCGATTTGCACGGTCTGGGGGAACAAAGCGGTTGAAAATACAACGGACAATACCCTGCGGCTGATTGACGCACTGGGGCTGAAGGTACCGGTGTATAAGGGCTGCGACACGGCGATGGTCAAGTATTTGACAAATGATTTTGTACCGACACCGGAACGTAAGCCGGTCATGTATCAGGGAAAGCCATTCCAAATGCATGCGGAACATTTGGATTTGCCAGAAGCAAAAAGCAAACCGGAAGCAATACCGGCCGCCTGCTTTTATGTAGATTACCTGCGCAACGCGACGGAAAAGGTAACGCTGGTACCGGTCGGCCCCTTGACAAACCTCGGCTTGGCACTGCGGATTGCACCGGATATTGTGAACAAGATCGACCAGATCGTAATTATGGGTGGCGGAAGCAAAATGACGAACTGCAACCCGTGGTCGGAATCCAATATTTGGCATGACCCGGAAGCAGCCCAGATTGTCGCAGAATGCGGCGCGAAAGTTGTGTGGATTCCCTTGGACGCAACCCACGAAGCCTGCATAACCTTGGATGACTGCAAACGGTTTGACGAAATCGGGACATTTGCTGCCAATTTCTCGGCGGAGCAGTGCCGCCAGCGGATTATTGTTCACAACGCACAGCAGCCCTTGCCGGTACCGGATGCGGCGGCGGTGCACGATGCCTTGTGTGTGGCCTACCTAATTGATCCGACGGTTATTACAGATCTGCGTCATTGCCATGTGGAAATCGGATTATCCGGTTATGGAGAGGGACAGACAATTGTGGATCAGCGTGCGTATCCGTTGAAAAAGAATGGATATTTTGCATTTCACGCTGACCGGTTTAAATTTGTAGATATTCTCTGTGATTGCTTTAAGCGCCCAGTACAGGGAACGTAACCGGACAAAATACGTGGTAAAAGAAGAACGGGAGGTGCCGGAACGTCAATAGATCCGACACCCCCCGTTTATAAGAAGAAAGGGATTCCAATGCGAAAGGTGATTTTGGATGTAGACACCGGAACGGATGACGCAATTGCTGTGATGGCAGCCATACAGGCATCGGAATTAGAGGTAGTGGGGCTTTGTTCGGTGCACGGCAATGCAGATGTTGCTTATACCACCATCAACACAATGCGAGCGGCGTTTGCGGCGGGAGGAGTGGGGATCCCGGTATATCCCGGAGCGGCATGCCCCATGGTAAAAGGGCTGTATGTGCAAAGAAAGCCTTTGGTTGAGGAGCCGATCCTATCGGGAAAAACCATAATTGACGGGGTAGAGGTTTCGGTAAACCCCGATTTGCTTCCTCTCCCGGATCGACCGAAGGGGGCGGAAAAGAAAGCGGCAGCGTTGTTTTATGTGAATTTCCTTCGCACTGTAAAGGAGAAGGTTACGTTGGTGCTTACAGGGACGATGACCAATTTGGCACTGGCACTGACAATAGATCCGGAGATTACCCGGTCAATTGCGGAAATCGTAATCATGGGTGGCGGAATCCAAAAGCGGAACATCACAGCTGCGGCGGAAGCTAATTTTTTCAAGGATCCGGAAGCGGCATCGGTTGTGTTGAACTGTGGAGCGTCGATAACCGTTGTTACATTAGACGCAACCCATAGCAGCAGTCAGACGGAAGCTCATGAAGAAAAAATTCGCAGCGTTGGAACTTCTGCCGCTGTTTTTACGGCAAACGATATCCATGTCCGCCGGAAAAGCTACAATCGTTTGCAGCCGTTAGAACGGGAAAATACAGCGCCGATTCACGACGCATTGTGTGTTGCCTATCTGGTGAATCCCGCAGTTGTGGTTCGGAGTGAGGAAGCATGCTGTGATGTGGACTGCTCTGATGGAATCTGCGAGGGCGCACTTTTGCGGGATACGCGGTATTTTCATGGAAAAACAAACGTGAAGTTAATCTTGCAGGCTGACGCGGACATTTTGTGCGATACACTTGTAGAAATATTCCGGAAAGGAAGGGGAACATGAGATCCTGGATTGATGGCGCAATAATCGTTGATACCGGTATTTGCCAGATAGAGCCGCTGGAAAAGGCGGAATTTCTAAGCTGTTTCTCTTCACAGATTCTCGGAACGATAACGCCGGAGGAAGACCAGGCGCATACATACCCCGGGTGTCGAAAACCGTTCGTACGGGATATTTACGCCCGACAGACGGCGGTGAAGCAAAGAAAAGAATGGAAAGAAAATGTGCCTGAACGGGAAAGCATACCGGAGAAGTCCGGAGTTGAGTTCCTTGTGGAAAGCTGTATGTGTGGCCAAGTGACCTATGCCGCATTTGGAGCATTGACGAATTTGGGGATTGCGTTGAGAATTGCGCCCGGGATCGCCGGGAATATCCGAGAAGTTTTGGTAATTGACAAGGAAGATAAATTCCTGTTACGATGCATAAAACAAGACCCGGAGGCAGCACAGATTGTAATGGAGTCTGGCGTTCCAATCTCGTTTATCCTGGCAGATTGGAAATCCCTTCCGGAACAGTCGGAACGATTGAACCAGCCTGGAAGGCAATTTTCAGTGTGCTTGGCAAAAGGAACAGGTGCGGGAATGCTAATCCCAACTGGAATGCCCGGAAAAGTCCGATTTTATCGCGAGGAGGAAGAAAAATGCGCGTACTGAATTTTGGATCTCTCAATATCGATCATGTCTACCAAGTTGGCCATATTGTAGCGCCCGGCGAAACAATTTCATCGGCAAGTTTGAAGTTCGTCCCTGGCGGAAAGGGCTTGAACCAATCCATTGCGCTGGCGCGTGCCGGAGTGGGTACCTACCATGCCGGATGTATCGGCAACGATGGGGAAATCCTGAAAAAGCAGTTGTTAGAAGCAGGCGTAAACACGCGGTTTACACGAAAGTTGGAGGAAGTGAATGGACACGCTATTATCCAGGTTAATCGGGACGGACAAAACAGCATTATCATTTATGGCGGTGCCAATATAGCCTTGACTGAGAAAATGGTAGAAGATACACTGAATGAGGCGGAAACACCGGATTTGGTGCTGCTGCAAAATGAAACCAGTCAGGTTTCCTACATTGCCGAGGCTTGTGGGGAACGGGGAATACCGGTGGCGTTTAATCCATCTCCCTATTCGGAGGAGCTGAAGTCGTTTTCTTTTGATAAGGTGCGGTATTTATTAATCAACGAAACAGAGGGAAAGCAGATTACTGGGGAAGTGGAGCCGAAAAAGATTGCCGCTTACTTGTTAGAGAGATACCCCAATATGCGTGTGGTATTGACGCTGGGAAGTAAGGGTGTATACTATCAGGATAAACAGAAATGCTGTTTACAAGATGGCTTCCGCGTCCATGCGGTAGATACCACAGGAGCGGGGGATACGTTTACAGGATTTTTCCTGGGAACGATTCTCGGCGGTTTATCAGAAGAAGAGGCTCTGCGTTGGGCGTGTGCAGCAGCGGCGCTGTCTGTGACCAAACCCGGCGCAGCTCCGTCAATTCCCACAATGGAAGAGGTTCGTGGGTTTCTGGAGAGTCAGGAAATAAAAACTGAGAATTGAATATCCCCCCTGGATGAAAATCCAAGCGGCAGGC
>ERZ779737.2253-NODE-2253-length-13071-cov-5.589813_pt1 | contig 13071 bp, 13 predicted proteins | sample MGYA00511889_ERZ779737 | MGnify/ENA primary metagenome ERZ779737 (study PRJEB29588, sample SAMEA2163575) | human gut metagenome | biome: human gut; feature: human-associated habitat; material: faeces | place: Denmark | collected 2008/2010 ...
CGCGTATCCACTCGGAGACGAGGACGCGCTTCGTCGAAAGCTGCGCGTAGATTTTCGGCGCGAAGACTTCCGGGAACGGATTCGAGGCGTTGAAGTATTCCGCGTTGCGCGCTTCGATCGAAAAATCCGTTTCCCGCAGCACGCCGTCGCGGATTTCGTCGAGGATGCCCGCGAGGTCGTAGCTCGCCAGCTCCGGGATTTTTTCCGCCGCGCGGGCGACGAGCCACGCCAGAATCTCGAAGTCCCGCGTCAGTTCCCGCGCCGCGCCGGGGCGGCGGATTTTCACCGCGACTTCTTCGCCGCTTTTCAGCCGCGCGCGGTAAACCTGCCCGACGCTCCCGCTCGCGGCGGGCGTTTTGTCGAACTCGGAAAAATGCGCGGCGATGCCGTTTTCGAGCTCCGCGTCGAAGACCGGCTCGATCTGCTCCCAGGGCACGGGCGTGACGTTGTCGCGCAGCAGCTTCAGCTCTTCGATGAGCGGGAGCGGCAGAATGTCTTCGCGCGTGCAGAGAATCTGCCCGAATTTGACGAAGGTCGGCCCCAGCTCTTCGCAGGTGATGCGGATGCGCCGCCACAGCGTGACGCTCTTGTCCGGCTTGGGAATGACGTGCCGGAAAAACGACTTCGGGCTGTAGATTTTGTCGATGATTTCGTTGAAGCCGTTGCGCAGCAGCACGACGAAAATCTCCTTCGCGCGGATGCCGTTGCGCAGCATCGCGAAGGTTTTCAGCGGAGATTTCGCCGGCGTCGAGGACGGCATGGCGGGAACGGGCGGACGCGGGAAAAGGGCGGGGCGTCAGGCCGCGTTCCCGTCCGCGGGCTTCGGCTCTTCCGCCGCGGGAACGGGTTCGTTTTCCGCGGGCGCCGGAGCGGTTTCGGGCGTTTCCGGCGCGGGCGCGGGAATGCCGAGTTTTTCCTCGATCGCGGCGACGCGTTTTTCCAGATTTTCGAGGCGCTTCGTTCCCGCGAGCGCGCCGAGGTTTTCGAGCGTTTCCTTGCCGCGCGCGGCGGCCTTGCCGTAGAGCGCCTTCGCGTCCTCTTCGCCGCGCGCCGCCGCTTTGTCGAACGCGGCCTTGGCGTCGTCCGCCGAGAGCTTGCCTTTTTTCACGAGGTCGGCGAGCGCCGTCTTCACGGCGTCCGCGGACATGACGGTGGCGCCGACGCCGGCGAAAATCGTTTTTTTCAGGGTTTCGAGCATAAGGTTTCCTTTCGTGGGGTTTGCGTTCTTGGTTTCGGACGGAAATTCTGCACGATTTCTTTGCGCCGCGCGAGACATTTTCCCGCGTCGGCGCGGGAGCGCGCGAGGAATTTTCGTCCGTTCGCAAAAGTTTGCAAAAAGCGCCCGAACGCGTTTATATGTCGTCTCCTTTATCGAAAGATGAGCAAGAAAATTTGGCTTTCTCTCGCCCACATGGGCGGCCGCGAACAGGACTTCATCAAAGAAGCCTTCGACACGAATTGGGTCGTTCCCCTCGGTCCCAACGTCTCGGCTTTCGAAGCGGCGCTGAGCGCGTATCTCGGAGAAGGGCGGCACACCGTCGCGCTGAGCGCGGGAACGGCGGCGGTTCACCTCGCGCTGGTGCAGCTCGGCGTCGGGCCGGGCGACGAGGTCATCTGCCAAAGCTTCACGTTCGCGGCGAGCGCGAATCCCGTCGTCTACTGCGGCGGCGTTCCCGTCTTCGTCGATTCCGAGGAAGACACGTGGAACATGGATCCCGCGCTGCTGGAAAAGGCGCTGCTCGACCGTCGCGAAAAGACGGGAAAATTGCCCAAGGCGATCATTCCCGTGCATCTTTACGGCATGCCGGCGAAGATGGACGAAATCTGCGCCGTCGCCGAGAAATACGGCGTTTCCGTGCTGGAAGACGCGGCCGAGGCGCTCGGCTCCTCGTTCCGCGGACGCAAGTGCGGCACGTTCGGCGAGTTCGGCTCGCTCTCCTTCAACGGGAACAAAATCATCACGACGTCCGGCGGCGGCGCGCTCGTCTGCCGCACGAAGGAGGAAGCCGACCGCACGATGTTTTACGCGACGCAGGCGCGCGAGAACCGTCCGTATTATCACCACGAAAAAATCGGCTACAACTACCGCATGAGCAACATCTGCGCCGGCATCGGCCGCGGGCAGATGGAGGTGCTCGACGCGCACGTCGCGCGCCGCCGCGAAATTCACGCGCTTTACGCGAAACTGCTCGCGGGAACGCCGGGCATCGCGGTGAAAGACGCGCCGGGACCGGATTTCGATTCCAACTATTGGCTCACTTGCGTTCTCGTCGATCCCGAAAAATTCGGCGCGGACTGCGACGCGCTCCGCCTCAAGCTCGCCGCCGCAGACATCGAGTCGCGCCTGCTCTGGAAACCCATGCACCTGCAGCCCGTTTACGCGAAAAATCCGTTCTACGGGAACGGCGTTTCCGAGAGAATTTTCTCGCAGGGGCTGTGCCTGCCGTCCGGCTCGGCGCTGACCGACGACGACATCGCGCGCGTCGTGCAAATCATCAAAGCGTAAAACCCGCGGGAACGGCGATGAAACTCTACCGCGACTGCTTCAAGCGCGTTTTCGATTTCACGGCGGCGTCGTGCGCGGCGGTCGCGCTTTCGCCGCTGCTGCTGGGCATCGCCGTTTGGCTGCACTTCGCGAACAAGGGCGCAGGCGTGCTTTTCTCGCAGGAACGGCCCGGGAAAAACGGAAAGATCTTCCGCCTCCATAAATTCAAGTCCATGACCGACGAGCGCGGTCCGGACGGAAAACTGCTCCCGAACGAACGGCGCATCACGAAGGCCGGGAAATTCCTGCGCTCGACCTCGCTCGACGAGCTCCCGCAGCTGATCAACATCATCCGCGGGGACATTTCGATCATCGGCCCGCGCCCGTTGCTCGAACAATACCTGCCGCTTTACTCGCCGGAGCAGGCTCGCCGCCACGACATTCGCCCCGGCGTCACGGGCTGGGCGCAGGTGCACGGGCGCAACGCGATTTCGTGGACGAAAAAATTCGAGCTGGACGTGTGGTACGTCGACCACGTTTCGTTTCGGGTGGACATGAAAATCCTCTTTCTCACCGCGCTTAAAGTGCTCAGGCGCGCGGACATCAACGGCGTTTCCACCGAGATCGGCGCCGAACCCTTCAACGGACACAACTGAGATGAAAAGCGTAATCATCGGCGCGGGAACTTACGGCGAAGTTTATCTCGCATATATGCAGGAGGCGGGCGTCGAAGTCGTCGGTTTCCTGGACGACGCGGAGGATATGCAGGGAAAACTCGTGCGCGGCGTTCCCGTGCTCGGGAAGACGGACGCGCTCGAAACGCTTTCCGCCGTCTGCGGCGCGCGCGCCGTTTATTGTCCGCTGGGGAACAACCGCCTGCGCGTTCAATTTCTGAAAAAGGCGCGGGAACTCGGTTATGAGACGCCGAATTTCATTCACCGTTCCGTCGTCGTTTCTCCGAACGTGAAAATCGGAAACGGCGTTTACGTGCTGCTGGGAACGACGATCATGCCGCACACGGAAATCCGCGATTTCACGATGATTTCCATGGGCGTTCGCCTCGCGCATCACGCCGTCTTGAGCGAAGGCACGTTCCTGTCCACGGGCGTGAACTTCGGCGCCTCGATCGTCGCGGAAAAATTCGCTTACGTCGGAATCAGCGCGACGATCATGACCGGCTTGAAACGCCTCGGCGAGGACTGCCTCGTCGGCGCGGGCGCGGTCGTCATCCGCGACGTTCCCGCCGGGGCCGTCGTCGCCGGCGTTCCCGCCAAGATCCTGAAATACAAGCCCGGATTCGATACCCCCCCCCCAATCCGGGGAAATGAAATAAGGTTCTGCGAAGCTTGCGGCCTCCCGGCCGTTTGCGTCAGCGGCGTTCCCGCGGGAACGGCCGCCTTGTCTTTCTTGCATGAAAATCTCCGCGTTTTCCGCGGAGAAAATCTCGTCGCGTCCGCGTCGGGCGCCGCCGCGGAAAGGAGCGCCGCATGAGCGCGGCGGACGATTTGATTCTTCGTCGGCTGGAACGACGCGATCTTCCGATTCGCGTTGCGTGGCTGAACGATGCGCGCGTCAACGCGACGCTGAACATTCGGGCGCCCGTAACGCTTGAGGGAACGCAGGCATGGTTTGAGCGAATCATTGAAAATTCGCACCGCGCGGATTATGCGTTTGAAGATGCGACGGGCGGAGTTGTCGCGATGGGCGGCTTTACCGAAATTGATGCGGAAGTCAGAAAAGCGGAACTTTACATTTTCGTTGATCCGAATCGCCAAGGTCTCGGCATCGGCACGCGCGCCGTGAGGTTGATGTGCAAGCACGGTTTTGAGAATGAGGGTCTGGATAAAATCTACCTGAACACGAACGCGGACAACGTTCCCGCGCGGAAAACGTACGAGAAATGCGGATTTTCTCTTGAGGGCGTCATGCGCCGCGAGATCATCAACAACGGGAAACTTAAAGACAGGCTGCGCTATGCCCTTCTGCGTATACCCCCCCCCCAACTCCACCGGCGCGTCTTCGGAGTTCTGCCGAGGACGTTCTTCCTCTGCCACGACATGAAGCTTGCCGGCAGAGACATAAAAATCGTGCGCGACGATTTGTTTCCTGGTCTCGGCGGCGGGAACAAGGCTCGCAAGGCGAGGGAATATTCCGTTGCGCTGAAGCGCGGAAATTTTGATGCGATTGTGACGACCGGAGGAGTCCAGTCGAACCATAACCGAGCGATGGCGGTGCTTGCGGCAGAAAACGGATGGGTTTGCCATGTCGTTTACCACGGCTTGAGGGAGCGATGGGAGCGGGAAGGTGGAAACGCCGCTCTGACACGGGCTCTCGGCGCGACGGCGGAATTTGTCGAAGCGGAGGGCATTTCCGCGGCGATGGATGCCGCGATGGAGCGTTTCCGCGCGGAAGGGCGCAAGCCCTATTACGTTACGGGCGGCGGGCACGATTTGCCCGGAGGAAACGCTTACGTCAAAGCCGTCGAGGAGCTTTTCGCATATGGCGCAGGCTCCGGCTACAAGCCGGACGTGATTTTTCACGCATCGGGCACGGGTTCCACGCAGGCGGGAATTTTGGTCGGCTTGGAAAAAGTCGGGTGGGGCGACGTGAAGGTCATCGGAATATCCGTTGCTCGTCAGAGGGAGCGCGGGGAAAAAGTCGTCGAGGACTTCGCGCGCAGACTCGCCGAAGAGCATGGAATTCCTCCGGAAGTTTTCTCCGGGAAAATTCATTTTTGCTCGGATTTTCTCTGTGGCGGCTACGAGAAATCTTCGTCCGAAATGAGATCCTTTTTGGAAAAAACTGTCCGCGAGACCGGAATCATTTTCGACACAACGTATTCCGGGAAGGCGCTTTTCGGAATGCACAGCATTCTTGGACAAACCGATTTCCGCGGGAACGCACTTTTCTGGCACACCGGCGGAATCATGAACTTTTTGGCGGGAGCGAACTGACATGAACATCCTTTTTTCATGCGCCGGGCGGCGCGCGTATTTGCTGAAGTATTTCCGGGCAGCGCTTGATGAGATCGGCGGCGGGAAAATTTTCGCGACGGATATGTCGCCCTTCGCTCCTGCTCTGGCGTTTGCGGACGTCGCGCTTCGTGTGCCTTCCGTGTATGCCGGAAATTATTTGGACGAGCTCGAAAAAATTTGCCGAGAGAACGCGATAGACGCGCTGTTTTCGCTGAATGACTTGGAGCTTCCGATTTTGGCGTCCGCACGGGAACGCTTTGCGGCGGCGGGAACGCGCCTCGTCGTCTCTGCGCCGAAGGTGATTGAAATTTGTTTCGACAAGATGAAAACGGCGCGGTTCGTCGAATCTCTCGGCTTGAATTCGCCGAAGACGTTCACGAATTTGGATGAAGCGCTGGCCATGCTTAATCGAGGAGCCCTCGCGTTCCCGCTGATTTTGAAACCGCGGTGGGGTTCCGGTTCGATAGGAATTGAAATTGTCCGTTCGCAGGAAGAACTCGTCGAAACGTTCGCATTCGTCCGCAGGAAAATCGCACGTTCGATTTTGGCGAAGGCGTCGGCGGATGCGGACGAAATTTTAATCCAGGAGGCAATTCTCGATGCGGAATACGGCCTGGACGTGATGAACGATTTGCAAGGGAACCATATTGCCGTTTCCGTAAAACGTAAATTGGCGATGCGCGCGGGCGAAACGGACAAGGCGATAACCGTGAACAGTCCGGAGTTGCGCGAAATCGGACATCGCCTCGGGAATGCGCTTCGACACGTCGCGAATTTGGACTGCGACATCCTCGAACGCGGCGGGAAATTCTACGTTTTGGAAATGAACCCGCGCTTTGGCGGCGGCTATCCTTTTTCCCAAGAGGCAGGAGTGAATCTGCCGCTCGCGATTTTGAAATGGCTGCGCGGAGATGCGGTTTCCGCGGACTTGCTGACGGAAACTCCGAACGTCGCATTTGCGAAATGCGACATCTTGGTTAATACCCCCCCCCAAATCCGGGGAAATGAAGTAAGGTTCTGCGAAGCTTGCGGCCTCTCGGCCGTTCGCGTCAGCGGCGTTCCCGCGGGAACGGCCGCCGCGTCTTTCTTGCATGAAAATCTCCGCGTTTCCCGCGGAGGAAATCTCGTCGCGTTCGCGGCGGGCGCTCCCGCGGAAAGGAGCGCCGCATGACCACGGGAACGGTCCGAATTTTTTCAACAAAGAAGCGAAGAAATCCATGAACAAAAAAATGAACATCAGGGCTTTGATTTTCCGCGTCGCGGACGCGGCGCTGAGAATGGGGGGGGGGAACGGCGGTTCCGCCGCGTGCTTTCCTCGTTGAGGCGGGAACGACCCGCGAATGAAGCCCAGCTGAAAAAGATTCTGAAATGGAGCACGGAGAACGTGGCGTTTTATGAAGCATACCGCGGCTTTCGCGGGCTTGAGGATTTTCCCGTCGTGAACAAAACGGTGATACGGGAAAACGAAGCGCGCATCTTCGCGCGCGGCGTCGACAAAGCGAAGCTCCACAAGGTTTCGACGTCGGGTTCCACTGGAACGCCGTTCGTCGTTTGGCATGACAAGAAAAAACGTCGGCAGGCGGCGGCGGACACGATGGCGTTTTCCGAGTTCGCGGGCTACCATTTCGGAACGCGTCTGTATTACGTGCGCGCGTGGGACGGCGTTCTCGTCCGCGGGAACTGGTATTCCAAGCTGCGGAACATCGTTCCCGTCAACAACCGCAGCCTCACGCCGGAGGACTTTCGCCGTTTCCTGAAAACGCTCGAAGAGGACGCGTCCGAAAAATCCGTGCTAATTTACGCCTCGACGCTGACGGAACTTTTCCGATTCATGAAAACGGAAAACGTGCGGACGACGGCGCGCGTCCAAGCGTTCATCACGATGTCTGAAGCGCTCCCGGACGATGTCCGCGAAGGCGTTTCCGCCTTGTTCGGCGCTCCCGTCGTTTCGCGCTATTCGGACTGCGAATGCGGGCTGATTGCGCAACAGGCGCCCGGAGAAAAAGAATACCGCGTCAACACGGAAAGTTTTTTCGTCGAGATTCTGAAAACGGATTCCGACGAACGCGCGGCAGACGGCGAGCTCGGGCGCATCGTCGTTACCGATCTCTACAACTACGCGATGCCGATTATCCGCTACGACACGGGAGACATGGGCGTCATGGAAGCTCGCGGGAACGCGAAAACGCTCACGCGCGTCGACGGCAGACGCATCGATTTCGTCATTACGACTTCCGGAAAGCTTCTTTCTCCGCACGTGTTGCTTAATTCGGTTCGAAGCAGTTTTGAAGAGATTGTGCAGTATCAGCTGATAAAAAACGGGCGGCTTGATTACGTTATGAAGTTGAATCTGCGCGGGAAGGATTTTCCCCGGGAATCGGAGTTTGAGCAGATGTTGAAGACGCGGATGCTCGGCGAAGACGCGAACGTAAAATTTGAATACGTAGACGAAATCCCGACGTTGGCTTCGGGGAAGCGAAAATTTGTCGTGAACAACTGGCAACCGGAAAAACCAAAAAAACCATGAAGATTCTGATTACGGGCGCGTGCGCGGTTTCCGCGCGGAGCGTTTTACGCTCGCTGAAAATGAGCGGCAAATTCGGGGGCTCCGAATTCGTCGGCTGGGACATGTGCAACTTGCTTTACGGCGTTTATGAGGGCGTTTTCGACCGCATCTACAAAGTGCCGGCGGTTTCGGATGCGTCGTATCGCGCTGCGGCGGAGAAAATTTTGTCGCAGGAAAAGCCGGACGTGGTGATCGTCGTTCCCGAGGTCGAGGTTTTGTATTGGGCGAAAAACCCGTTCCCGGGCGTCGCCTGCATTTTGCCGCCGCCGAAGTTTTCTGAGCTCGTCATCAGCAAGGAGCGTCTGTTTTCCGCGCTCGCGGGAACGGGGCTCGTGCCGAAGTTTCTGACGGTTTCCGCGGCGGAGCTTGAAGCGGACGACTTTGAAAATCCGCTCGGCTATCCGGTCTGGATACGCGACGGTGCCGCGGGAACGGCGTCGGGAAAGGGAAGTTTCAAGGCGGAAAGCCTCGCCGACTTGCGCGCATGGGCGCACATCAATCACGGGATCGACCGCTTTCAGCTTTCCGAATTTCTGCCCGGCGGGAACTTCGGCTGCTTTTGTCTTTTCGACGGCGGAAAGCTCGTGAAAATGGCGCAGGCCGAGCGCATCGAATACATCATGGCGAAAGTCGCCGTTTCGGGAATCACGGGAAACACGTCGAAAGGCAGGCTGCTCAACGACGAAAAAATCCGCCGCAACGCCCTGGCGGCGATCGAGGCGCTTTGCGCGCAGACGGGAGAAACGATGAGCGGGCTCGTCGTCGTCGACATGAAGGGCGACGCGGACGGGAACCCGCTGATTACGGAAATCAATATCCGCCACGTGGCTTACAGCTCTTCCTTCGCCGCCGCGGGTTTCAACATTTCGGAATACCAAGCGCTGCTCGCGCTCGGACGCGGCGACGAAATTCCCGCGGGAACGGAGAAGATTTTCCCGAAGGGGAACCTCATTCTGCGGGACGTGGACGGCGCGCCGATTTACATCGAAAAGCAGGAAAAACTCGAAGTGGGAGATTTCGTGAATGGCAGGGCGAATCGCGGGCATTGACGTCCTGAAAGTCTTTGCCGTGTTTTTCGTCCTGAACTCGCACATGGGCGCGTGTTACGGCGAATACGCGGTCTTGGCGACGGGCGGCGCAATCGGCGATGCGCTGTTTTTTTTCTGCTCGGGATTTACGTTGCTGCTCGGCGCTCAGCGGGATTTTCTCAACTGGTACAAGCGCAGAATCGCGCGGATTTATCCTTCCGTGCTCGTCGTCGGCGTGCTCGCGTGCGCGCTTTGGGGCGCGCGCGACGACATCGTGGACGTCGTCACGTTCGAGAAATACTGGTTTCTGCGCTGCATCTTTTTTTACTATTTGCTGATTTTCCCGATCAAAAAATATTTTCTGAACCGGCTGAAAACGGTTTTCGGCGTCTGCGCGGCGGCGCTCGCGGCGATTTATCTCTGCTTCTTCGCGCGGGAACAGAGCGGCCTCATTTATGGGGGGGGGGTATTCCGCGAGATGATGTATTTCCTCTTCATGCTTGCGGGGGCGATCGTCGGGCGGGATGCCGGACGGGAACGCGTCTGGCGGCTTTGGCATTTGCCGGCGCTGATTTTGTCCGTCGGCGCGTGGTACGGGATCGTCGCGCTTTGGGGCGGAAGCGCCTGGCACGTTCTTTCGGTCGTTCCGCTTCTCGGCGTCGCGTATTTTCTGTATTCGCTCGCGTCGTCGCCGTTTTTCGCGCGGCGCTACGAAACGCCGGTGCTGGGAAACCTGCTTTTTGTTGCGGGATCGCTTTGCCTAGAAGTTTACCTCGTGCAGAGCTATCTTTTCACGACGGCGCTGAACGCGTGGTTCCCGCTGAACATTCCGATCGTCATGGCGTTCGTCTTTGCCGTCGCATACGGCGTGAAGGCGCTTTCGGAATTTCTTTCCCAAACGTTCGACAGCAAGCCGTATGAGCTGAAAAAACTCCTTTTGCGGAAATGATTTTCCTGTCTCCGTAAAAAAAAAATCTCCGCAATTTCTGCGGAGATTTTTTTACGCGCGGGAGCGGCGTCAGGCGGAGGCGTTCCCGGAAGCGGGATCGCTCGGCTTGGAGCGAGTAAGTTTCGAAGGATTTTGTGCGCCCGCGCCGTATTATCGCGACGCGGCGATTTTCTGCATGACTAGCGCTTTTGAGGGCTTCCCGATGGTGCTGCTTGAGGCGGCGGCGTTCGGATGCGTTCCCGTGGCGTTCGATTCCTACGCCGCCGTGCGCGACATCATCGATGATGGCGAGAACGGCGTGCTTGTTTCCGCGTTTGACCTGGATGCCTACACGGAAACGCTCGCGCAGCTCATGCGTGACGATGCGTTGCGGGAACGCCTCGCGCTTGCCGCGCGCGGACGCGTCGCCGAATTTTCTCCGGATAAAATCGCCGCCCGCTGGGAAGCGCTTTTCGCGGAGATTGCTTAATTTTCCCTGTCCGCGCGTTCCCGTGCGGTTTAGGGAGTTTCAGGGAGTTTTAGCGACTTTTAGTGGGTTTTAGTAGGTTTTTGCAAAAAATCGTAAAATCTTGCTAAAAGCCGCTAAAAGTTGCTAAAACTGTGTAAAACCTGATAAAGCGATGGATCCGATACGCAATCCTTTTTCTCCCGGTGCGGGAACGCCGCCGCCGGAACTCGTGGGGCGCGGGCGCATTTTGGAACAGGCTGAAATCCTGTTCGGGCGGACGCTGTTCGGGCGCCCCGAAAAAAGTCTGATGTTGACCGGGCTGCGCGGCGTCGGGAAGACGGTTCTGCTTTGCAGGCTCGAACAGATGGCGAAAGAGAAAGGGTTCCTGACCATTTTTGCGGAGGCGGGCGAGAACGACCGAGTCGGCGAATTTTTGGTGCAGGGCTTGCGGAAAATTTTGCTGGATTTGGATTTTTCGGCGAAGGCGAAAGAAAAAATCCGCAAAGCGCTGATTGCGCTGCGGAATTTCGCGGGAACGCTTTCGCTGAAAATCGGAGACGTGGGAATCGGTGCGGAACCGATTCTGGGGCTGGCGGACAGCGGAAGTCTGGAAAACGACCTGACGGAGCTGCTGTTGCTCGTCTCGGAAGCGGCGCAGGCGCAGAAGCGGGCGATTGCGATTTTCATCGACGAAATTCAGTATTTCGCGAAAGACGAGTTCGGAGCGCTGATTATGGCGTTTCACCGCATTCAGCAGCGGGCGTTACCGATGGTCGTGATCGGCGCCGGATTGCCGCAGCTGCCGGCGCTTGCGGGCAATTTGAAGTCTTATTCGGAGCGGCTTTTTTCGTTTCCGCAGATCGGCGCCTTGTCGCGAAAAGACGCGCAGGACGCCGTCGAAATCCCGATACGGCAGGCCGGCGAAAAAATCGAACGGGCCGCCGTGGTGCGCATTTTCGAAAAAACGCAGGGCTACCCGTATTTCATTCAGGAATGGGGCTACCACGCCTGGCTGAAGACGAACGAAGGCGCGGTGATTTCGAAAGACGTCATCGAGGCCGTGAATAAAGACGTTTTGCGGCGGCTCGACGAGAGCTTCTTTCACGTGTGCTACGACCGGCTGACTCCGGGCGAAAAAGTTTTTCTGCGCTACATGGCGGAGGCTTCGAAGGGAGAGCCGCTCAGGATGGAGGACGTCGTCGCCGTGTCGAAGGGCAAGCCCGGCGCGCTCGCGCAGGTGAAGAAAAAACTGGAGGACAAGGGCGCGATTTATGCCCCGCGCTACGGCGTGTTCGACTTTACCGTGCCGCTTTTCGGAGATTTCATGAAGCGCACGATGCCGCTTCCGAAAAAGCCCGCGCGTTCCCGCAAAAAAGCGTGAGGCGCCGTTCCCGCGGGGTTTAGGGAGTTTCAGGGAGTTTTAGCGACTTTTAGCGGGTTTTTGCAAAAAACCGCAAAATCTTGCTAAAAGCCGCTAAAAGTTCCTAAAAGTTGCTGAACGTTTGCGGCGCGCGCTCCCGCGCGGGAACGCGGGTCAGGCGGAGGCGTTCCCGGAAGCGGGATCGCTCGGCGTGTAGACGCGCGCGGCGGCTTCCGCGTCGAGCATCAGCAGGCCTTGCCCCTCGCCGTTGACGAGCTTGAGGCGGTCGACGATGTTCTTGACGTTTTCTTCTTCCTCGATCTGCTCGGTGACGAACCACTGCAGGAAGATTTCCGTCGCGTAGTCGCGCTCGTTTTTCGCGAGGGCGACGAGTTCGTTGATGCTGCGCGTGACTTCCGCCTCGTGCGCGGCGGCGGCTTCGAACACGCCGAGCGCGCCGTTCCATGAGGCGGGCGGTTCGGCGACGGCGGGGATTTTCGCGGCGCCTCCGCGCGAGAGGACGAAATCGTGGAATTTCAGCGCGTGTTCGGTTTCTTCCTGGTACTGGACGCGCATCCAGTTGGCGAACCCCGGCAGGCCGGCGTTCTGCAGGAACGCGGACATGGCGAGATAGAGGTTCGCCGAATACATTTCCTTGCCGAACTGTTCGTTCAGCGCATAGATGACGTTTTGACTGAGCATAGCGGGAACAATTCTCCGACGCTTCGCGCGGAAAATCAAGTTTTCCGTGCGGAAAAACTCCGCGGCGAAAACTTTTTTCCGGAAAACGGTTGCGCCGTCGTTCCCGCCGCCGTAAAACATTGCTCTATGCCGATTTCCGCCACCGTTTCCGAACTGAAGACGCTCCCGCCGAGCAACTGTTTTTTCGGCGTCTTCATCCTGAAAAAAATCGCTTCGCGGACGGCGCGCGGCGGCTCCGTCGTGCGCGTCGAGGGCGTGACGCATCGATTTTGTCATTACGACTTCCGGAGATTCTCTCTCCGCACGTGCTGCTTAATTCGGTTCGAAGCTGTTTTGAAGAGATTGTGCAGTATCAGCTGATAAAAACGGGCGACTTGATTGCGTTATGAAGCTGAATCTGCGCGGGAAGGATTTTCCCCGGGAATCGGAGCTGAAGTAGATGTTGAAGACGCGGATACTCGGTGAAGACGCGAACGTAAAGGCGGCGTCCAAGGCCACTGCGGCGCGATCCGCGGAACGAACCGCGCAAACATGTTGAGGCCGGAGGTGCGTCCCGCC
>ERZ779737.2254-NODE-2254-length-13065-cov-5.142813_pt1 | contig 13065 bp, 11 predicted proteins | sample MGYA00511889_ERZ779737 | MGnify/ENA primary metagenome ERZ779737 (study PRJEB29588, sample SAMEA2163575) | human gut metagenome | biome: human gut; feature: human-associated habitat; material: faeces | place: Denmark | collected 2008/2010 ...
AGCAATAATCTGGTTGTAGCCCAGGTAGTTGTTCACGTTCTTGGCGTTGACGCCGCCGGTGCACATCCACTTGCAGGTCTTCAGGGCAGCGCCGATGTTCTTCAGCTTGTCCACGCCGCCGTTTGCTTCAGCGGGGAAGAACTTAACAACTTCGCAGCCCATGTTCATGGCCTGCTGCATCTCGCCGGAGGTGGCGGTGCCGGGCATCATGATACCGCCCTTGTCGATAACATGCTTGCAGACTTCGGGGTCGAAGCCGGGAGCAACGATGAAGGAAGCACCGGCAGCCATAGCACGGTCAGCCTGGTCAATGGTCAGCACAGTGCCGGCACCCAGCAGCATATTGGGCAGTTCTTCGTGAATCTTCTTGATGCACTCTTCAGCACATGCGGTGCGGAAGGTGACCTCAGCAGCCGGCAGGCCGCCATCCATCAAAGCCTTGCACAGAGGAATAGCCTCGTCCACGCTGTTGAAAGCGATAACGGGGATGATACCAATTTCGTAAACGCGCTCAAGGACAGAATTCATAACGCATTCTCCTTACATTAACAAAGTTTACATCAGTTGTGAAGCGGTTCCTTATGGTGGAACACCGTTCCGCAATTTGCTGAATTTATTATACAAATTTTGCGCCGCGCCGTCAATCGGTCAATTTTACCAGTCGGAGCGGAGCCTTTTTTGGCAATATTGAGGGGGTTCCGCCTTGTGGGATGCTACTTGCGAAAAACGCCGTTTGCTGGTATACTTAATTCCACAATGCGGAACAATTCCGGCCCGGTGGGAGCAGAACCGGGCAAAGTTATGAATTATGAATTTTTTGTTAATTTTTGCGGAGGATGCGTTATGGAGGACCAAACCGTAAAAAATCCTGATAAGGGCGGCGTGCAGAGCGTTGCGCGCATTTTTGAGCTGATCGAAGTGCTGGCCGCCCACCCGGCCGGAGCCAGTTTGCAGCGCCTGGCGGAAGACGCTCACTTGGCAAAAAGCACAACCCACCGCCTGTTAGGCAGCCTGGTCAGCCTGGGATATGCCGCGCAGGACGGCGAAACCGGCAAGTACCGCCTGACTTTAAAGATGTTTGAAATTTCTTCCGGCATCGTCAACAGCATGGATGTGATGAGCGTTGCCAAGGTACACCTGGAACGCCTGGCCCAGCGCACCGGCGAAGCGGTGCACCTGGTCATCCGCGATGCACAGGACATTGTGTATATTTATAAAACGGAAAGCGGCCCCATGCGGATGTCCAGCCGGGTGGGGCTGCGCAGCCCGCTGTACTGTACCGGTGTGGGCAAAGCCATCCTGGCTACCCTGACCGAAGAAGAGGTGGAGGATGTGTGGCGGCACAGCAGCCCGCAAAAGCTGACGGTCCGCACTGTGACCGATTTGCCTGCTTTGTGCGCCCAGCTGAACGAGGTGCGCGCCTGCGGCTATGCCATTGACGATGAGGAAAACGAGCTTGGCATCCGCTGCGTGGCGCTGGCCATACCCGGCCCCGGCGGCAAGGCAGACAGCGCGTTCTCTATCAGCGGCCTTGCCCCCTACATGACGCCGGAGCGCATCCGGCGCATTGCTGCCCTTGCGCTGGAAACCCGCGCCGACATCCTGCGCGACCTTGGGGTGCAGGGTGTGTGAAGACATGGCCGACATGAGCTTGTGAGGGCAACTCGGAATTTTTGGAGGAAGTAAGTATGTTAAACAACAAAGGGTTCGACTTTTGGGCTGGTGATTATGACAAAACTGTTGGCATTTCTGATGAGGAAAACACATACCCTTTTGCCGGTTATAAAAAGGTACTTTGGTTCATTTTTCAGACTATAATGCGAGCCGGAAATGCCGTTGTGCTGGATATTGGATTCGGAACAGGCACATTAACGACAAAACTATACGAGCGAGGCTGTTCCATTTATGGACAGGATTTTTCATCAAGAATGATTGCATTGGCATCTGAGAAAATGCCAAATGCACAGTTATATCAGGGGGACTTTTCAAAAGGGCTTGTCGAACCATTGCGGAACTTTCGTTATGATTATATTGTTGCGACATACTCTCTGCATCATTTGACGGATGCGCAAAAAAGCAACTTTCTGTTAGACTTGCGTAACTACTTAAAGGAAAACGGTAAAATTATAATCGGCGATGTTGCCTTTGAAACACGAAAGGACTTAGAAGAGTGTAAATTGAAGGCAGGAGACACATGGGATAATGATGAAATCTACTTTGTCATTGAGGAACTGAGAAAAGATTTTCCGGCTCTTTCATTTACGAAAATGTCCGATTGCGCTGGAGTCCTGATTTTGGACTGATAAGTTCGCGTTTGCGAAACGAAGTGAAACAATAAAAGCCCCTGCGGGGCTTTTAAGCGACAGAACGGTTTTGCGTTAGCAAAATGGAGGGATTTCATCCCGACAAGTTCCAGTTTGTAGACCAATGCTTAACAAATGTACAACAATAATAGACAAGCCTTGCGTACAGGACTATAATAAAATAATAGGAAAAGATGACAACAAGGGAATGCGGTAAGGCGGCCGGAACTTCCCGGAAAAGTGGGGAATGGAATGAACCTGATCTTTACAGCCTTTGCCACACTGGAGGGCTACCGCGAGGGCAGCAATGCCAACCTGGGCAGCGAGGTATTCTACCGCTGCATTGTGGTCAGCCTTGTCAGCGCAAAACAGAAAAACCAGAACTGCGATGCAGCCCTTGTGACCAACACCGCTGTGCCGGAACCCTATGCTGCGCAGCTGTCCCAGGCGGGCATCCGTGTAATCGCCTGTCCGTTTGACAACTACCGCTTTGAAGCGGATTTAGACTGGTCCCTGGCGTATTACAAGCTGTGCGCCATGCAGTATCTGCTCGAAACCGAGCATTACGAAAACTACCTGATGCTGGATTCCGATACCTTTACCCAGCGCGGCTATCAGGATATCTGGCGCGAAGCCGCGGAAGCGGTGCTGCTGTATCAGGTGCCCCATGCGGCCAGCCAGCCCATGACGGCCCGCATCTCCCACACCTATGATGAACTTTGGCCGGAGGGCGCTCCCCATGTGCTGACCCACTTTGGCGGCGAGTTCGTGGCGGGCAGCACGGCCCGGCTGCAGGATTTTATGGCCGAATGCCGCAATGTGTTTGACCGGATGCAGCAGACCGGCGTGCGCAGCCAGGACGGCGACGAAGAGCCAGGCAATCATGGTGCCAATAGAGAGGTCAAAGCCGCCGTTCTGCATGAGGAACAGGGACGTGACCAGGATAAAAGCAGCACAGCCGTTCATGTTGATGGTGGTGCAGATAGGCAGTACAAAGCGGGAAACAGCTTTGTTAACCTTCAAGTTTTGTTCAGCGGAAGCCATGGTTACAGGAAGGGTGCCTGCGGAGCTCTTGGTGAACAGAGCAACAGCGACTGCCGGAGACATTTTCTTGAATACATCAATCGGGTTCAGGCCTCTTGCCAGCAGGAAGATAGGCAGAACGATGAAGAACTGAACACAGTTGCTGGCCATGATAACCAGAGTGTATTTGCCCAGAGCGCCAACGATTACGCCGGCTTCAATCTGTGCGGAAAGCTGACCTGCGAATGCCAGAATACCGAGAGGCAGTACGAACAGCAGCGCTTTAATAAGAGTGAACAGCAGCTCCTGGAAGCCTAATACTGTTTTCAGCAGAGCTTCTCTGTTTTCGGTTTTAGGCATGAATGCCAGACCTAAGCCCATAGCAGCAGCAATCAGCATTACGGAAAGTACGTTGCCTGCGAGGAACGGCTGCAGCATGTTGTTAGGAATAACATTTAAAATGTGGTCGTAGTAGCTTAACTTGCCAAGATTTTGCGGTACATTGGACATGCCGCTGCCAATAATTTCTGCCGGCAGGTTGCCGGGAGCTACCCAAAGATAGATAGCAAGACCGATGCCTGCTGCACAAACAGTAGTCAAAAAGGTATAAACTACGGCGTGAGCAAAAATTTGGCCGGTTTCTTTTTTGCTTCCCAAAGCAGCCAATGTAGTGATTACGGCTAAAGCAATGGTCGGTACGGCGATAAATTGGAAGAGGCGTGTATAAACGGTAGCGATGAAATTGAATAATTCATTCAGGGGTTTAATTCCCATGTAACCGAGAATGGCACCGACTACCAATGCGCCCATCCATAGAATAAATTGACTTTTGTTGTTTTGTGATTTGTTTTGATTTATCACTTTTTGTGCTAAATCCTTCACATCTGCATTTTGCTGCATTATATCCCTCCTAAAATAGGTGCTGTCAGATTTTTTAGAATTTCTGTCAGCTAATACTCCCTAGGTAGCCTTGCGACATACCTAAAAAATATTATAGCATTTTCTGAAAGATTTGTAAATTTCAATTTAGCAGTCATTAATGATATTTGAATATGGGATGTTTGTGTTTAAGCTTACTGTTATTTATTGCAGCAAAGTACATTTTAAGAGCAGTAGGATGTATACTTCTGCCAAAACAAGACGTTATGACGCTGAAATAGCATTTTCATTGCATTTTCATGCCGTTTATGGTAATCTATAATATATTAAAAACGTATAATTTTTTACATAACTGCTATATAAGCAGCATGTTTATTTTTGAAGGAGAGTGAAGGATTGATGCAAAATAATGCACAAGAAATGGTGCTCGTAATTGACTTCGGCGGGCAGTATAACCAGTTAATCGCAAGACGCGTACGTGAAAGCGGTGTGTACTGCGAAATCGTATCCTATAAGCATAGCCTGGAAGCAATTAAGGCTAAAAATCCTAAGGGAATTATTTTTACCGGCGGTCCTAACAGTGCTTATCTGGAGGATTCTCCTACTATTGATCCGGAAATCTATACTTGGGGCGTACCTGTTCTGGGCATTTGCTACGGCAGCCAGCTGATGATGCATATGCTCGGCGGTCATGTATGCGTAGCTCCCGAGCGCGAATACGGAAAAACCGTTGTCGACCTCGACACCACCAGCCCGATGTTCGCCGGTCTTTCCGAGAAGAATGTTTGCTGGATGAGCCATAACGATTATATCGAAACCGCAGCTCCCGGCTTCAAGATTGTTGCCAGCACCCCGAACTGCCCGGTTGCTGCTGCTGAAGATGCAGCCCGTAAATTATACTGTGTACAATTCCATCCCGAGGTTCTGCATACCGAAAACGGCACCAAGATGCTGAGCAACTTTGTTTACAATGTTTGTGGCTGTGCAGGTACCTGGAAAATGGATTCCTTCGTAGAGCAGACTGTTGCTGAGCTGAAAGAAAGAATCGGTGACGGCAAGGTTCTGTGCGCACTCTCCGGCGGTGTTGATTCCAGCGTTTGTGCCGCTATGCTGGCTAAGGCTATCGGCAAACAACTGACCTGCGTATTTGTAGACCACGGTCTGCTGCGCAAAAACGAGCGTGAAGAGGTTTGCGCTGTTTTCGGTGAAGGCGGTCAGTTCGATATCAACTTCATCTGTGTTGATGCACGCGAGCGCTTCTACAGCAAGCTGGCAGGCGTAACTGCTCCGGAAGGAAAACGTAAAATTATCGGTGAAGAATTCATTCGCGTATTTGAAGAAGAAGCTAAGAAAATCGGCGCTGTTGACTATCTGGCACAGGGCACCATTTATCCTGACGTTGTAGAAAGCGGCCTCGGCGGCGAATCTGCAACCATTAAGAGCCATCATAATGTCGGCGGTCTGCCTGACTTTGTTGATTTTAAGGAAATCGTTGAGCCTCTGCGTGACCTGTTCAAGGATGAGGTTCGTCAATCCGGCCGTGAGCTTGGCCTGCCTGAAAATCTGGTAGCACGTCAGCCGTTCCCGGGCCCTGGTCTGGCAATCCGCATCATCGGCGATGTAACTCCGGAAAAGGTTGCTATCGTACAGGATGCCGATGCAATTTATCGTGAAGAGGTAGACAAGCTGCCGATGAGCGAGCGTCCGAGCCAGTACTTTGCAGCTCTGACCAATATGCGCAGTGTCGGCGTTATGGGTGACGAGCGTACCTATGATTATGCTATCGCTCTGCGTGCGGTAACTACTACCGACTTCATGACTGCAGAAGTAACTATGCTGCCGCCGGCAACTATTACTACTGCTGCTAACCGTATCGTCAATGAGGTTAAGCACATCAACCGTGTACTCTTTGACTATACCACTAAACCGCCTGCTACTATTGAGTTTGAATAGTATAATAAAGCCCAGAAGCCTTATAAATCAAAGGTTTCTGGGCTTTGTGCTTGCAAAATGCTTACAGTTTGAGGAAAATGCAACGAATAAACAAGCAAGGAGCCGATAAGGCTCCTTATTTTTTTGCACTTTGTATGAGCATTTGAGAATCAACCATTCGGAGTTCCAATTCTTGCTCAATTTCATCAGCACGGTTAAGTAAAAATGCTTTTGTCGTTTCATCTGGAGAAAATTGAGCTTCATCTCTTAAATGGTTGATGATTACTTTACTATCTGCCCATTCCTTTAGAAAATGCTTAAATACAGGAGAATCAAAGGATATGCTTGGAGTATTTATATCAAATTTTCCATCAGCATCTTTGTTACTATGAAACTGAACTTTGCCAACTTTGGAGATAGCAAATAGATAAGGTGCAACTTCTCCAATGGTTTCTAAATGAATGTTTTGAAAAGAGGTGATACTAATATTCGGCTTTTTCTTTTTGTCAAGAGTTTTGGAAAGTTCCTTTTTTCAGTGTCAAGACTTTGGAAAATCTCTCTTTTTGACTGTCAAGTACTATGGGTACAGTATAAGAGTACATCAATGATTTACAAAAGGAAAAGGACTATTATTGGAATAAATTTTTGGAACGAAAACGTCAAAAAGAATCCTATGTTTTTGAAAAAGGAATTGAAAATATTATGGCGTGGAAATCGCAGCTTCATACATTACTTGACACCGAAAATCTGTAGGTCAACATTATTAGCAAGCATGGGGAAATTATAGACACTCGTGCCATTTTCCCACTTGTTAGCCGCTACAATGGGGCACTGCCCCTAATACCACCAGTCATAACATTTTGCAAAACGGCAAAACGATTATCTCACAAACAGTGCAACAAAAAAGAAATCGCTGACAAGCAATTTTTCAATGTCCTCACGGTGAGAAAATTTTGAAAGGAGAGTTCACTATACTGATAGAACGTACAGTTGAAATACGATGATTAAATATGATAAAATGAAATTGACAAATCGGAAGTTGGAAGAATAAAAAGGATGAAGAAATGACGGTTCAACAATTAAAATATATTTTGAAGGTAGCAGAAGTTGGGTCTATTACCGAAGCGGCAAAACTGCTTTTTATATCACAGCCAAGTCTGTCTAATTCCATAAAAGAAACGGAAAAAGAGGCTGGTATCACCATTTTTCTCCGCAGCAGAACAGGAATTACTCTGACAAAAGAAGGTACTGAATTTCTCGGTTATGCCCGTCAAGTGATACAGCAAATGGAGCTGATGGAGGATCGGTATATTACAAACCTGCCAGAGAAGGTGACATTTGGAGTATCTTCTCAGCACTATACTTTTACGGAAAACGCTTTTGTGGAATTAGTCAAGAGGTTTGGACAAGAACGATACGCTTTTTATTATAATGAAACCGGAACACATCAGATATTGGATGATGTGAAAAATCGTGTATGTGATTTAGGCATCCTTTATTTATCGCATGAAAACGAAGTCGTCATGCGGAAAGTGATAGAGGAAAACCATCTGGTGTTTACCGAGCTGTTTTCAGCAAAGCCTCATGTTTTTTTGCAAAAAGATCACCCATTGGTATCGAAAAAAGTAGTTTCCATCCATGACCTTGCACCTTATCCGCGGCTAAACTTTGTACAGGGAGAGTATGAATCTGTCTATTTTTCAGAGGAACTATTCAGCTCCATCCCGGTGGATAAGGAAATTCGGGTCAATGACAGAGGGGCTATTGTCAATTTCATGCTCGGACTGAATGCCTATACTATTTCAAGTGGCATTTTCCCGAAATATTTGAACGGAGAAAATATCATCTCCGTTCCGCTTGCAGAAAATGAAACAATGCATATTGGATATGTGCTGAATGAAAATCAGGAATTAAGTGAACTTGGAAAAAGCTATCTGGAAGAATTGCGAAAATATGCTCCAGTCAATCCATAGTCATAGACTATGAATAATCATATAAAATAGGTGTTATATATGTACCACTGTTTGCTGATATAATAACAGCAGAAAGGTGGTTAATGATTATGCCTATGGCGGTACTGAGCAATTTTCTGATTTATTGTGTTGTAAATGCCTTTACACCGGGACCGGGAAATATTCTGGCATTAAATACCGTAACAAACTATGGATATAAAAAAGGAAAGCCGCTGTTCTTTGGAATTTTTGCAGGCTACTATGTAGTACAAATCATATGTGCAATTTTTGTATATGGGGTTAATTCTTTGCTTCCAAATGTAATGGTAGTGATGAAGTACATAGGAGCAGCCTATATACTGTGGCTTGCGCTTCATATTGCTTTCAGTAAGACGACCTCAGAAAACACAGAGCAATCCGCATCGTTTCTAAAAGGCTTCATGCTGCAATTTGTCAATGTGAAGATCTATATGTTCGGAGTTACTGCACTAACGGGTTATGTTGTAGGATGTATGTCCTCTTTTCAGGCTTTTCTGTTTTTTGAGCTGGTTATTGCAACAATCGGAACAATCGCAACCTGTACTTGGATTGGCTTGGACGTACTGATTCAGAAGTTTTATCTGTGGCATTTCCGTGTTATTAATATTATCCTTGCACTAACATTACTGGAGTGTATTTGGGGAATGTTAAGATAATTGTTGCTTTGAGAGCAATTCTAATTAACAAATTCCAGTTTGTGGAACCAAATAAAAGTGGACTTGACTTATTCAAATCCCAAAAGCGATGTGTTTAAAATTTAAATGCATTGCTTTGGGGATATTCTTTTTAATGCTTTGTCGACTTGTTCAAGCCATAGTTCTTCGGTTTCTTTGTCAAATGCTTCCAGTTCGGCATGCTGTTCCGGCGATAAGCCATTATATCGTTTCTCAAAATATTCTGCTCGTTCTTCCGGTGTTTTTTCTAGGGTTGTGAAGCCTGCAACATCTGTTGGGAATGTGTCTGGAACTAACTTTCCCTGCCTTGTCAGCAGAGAAACTGGATACAATATCAGCCAAAACAGGGCATAGCCGAAATGAATTGATTGGTATTTTTTTAGAATACGCAGCCGAATGCTGCGTCCTTGAAAACAAGTGACAATCTATGTATAATTCAACCTGTGTTTGCAAAAAAACTTAAATAATGTATATTTTAGAGAAAATGATGATGTGAAAAATACTGGATTTAACTTGTTTTTATTTAAAGATACAATTGTAAAAATTGAGTTTGAATAATTTCTGACACACTATAACAGTAAAAATTAATCCCTTAGCTGTGGGGATAAAACTCATAGCTAAGGGATTTTTGCGTTTGTACATATTTATGCGCTGGCCATATCCTGCTTTTTGTTTTACAATAATATCAAGTGATGCATAATTATTGCTTAAGAGAAAAAAGTTTTCGAAGAAGCTACAGTTAAAATGATTATAAGCATGTGCAAAGCAAAGGAGGACGAAAAATGTCAGATAAAATGGAGGTTTATTATTTCAGTCCCACGGGAGGAACAAAAAAGGTAAGCGATATTTTTGCCGCTGCCGTAGGCAAAGATGCAGTATGGCATGATTTGAGAGATAAGCAAACGCCGACGAAGCAACCGCAGGGTGAGCTGATTATTGTTGCAGCGCCTGTATTTGCAGGACGAATTCCTTCTGTCGTGCGTGAAAAAATAAAAACGCTTGCCGGTGAGGGGAAGAAGGCCGTAACTATCGCTGTTTATGGTAACAGAGCTTATGAGGATGCATTGCTGGAGATGAATGACATTCTGATTCAAGGCGGCTTTACGGTAATAGCATCAGCTGCCTTTGTGGCGCAGCATTCTATTGTGCCGGAGGTTGGCGCCGGCAGACCTGATGCGGAGGATATAAAAGAAATCCGTACATTTGCCGAAGCAGTGAAGAGCAGCACTTCCGCAGAAAATGTTCATGTTCCCGGTAATTGCCCCTATAAGCCGGAGATGAATGTGGCGGCAGCGCCGCTTTCTTTGCCAACGTGTACATCATGCGGAGCATGCGCAAAAATCTGCCCGACAGATGCTATATCAAATATGGACGGCAAGATGGCTACGGATGCAGCAAAATGTATTCTTTGCATGGCTTGCATCCATGCGTGTCCTAAGCAGGCAAGAATTCTTCCGCCTCCCTTGCAGGAGAAAACAGATAATATGCTTGCTGCATTCAAGGCTGCCAGAAATAAAAATGAAACCTTTTTCTAAGAGCTTTTGCCTATATGCGCTTTAATGGATTTTTAACATACAGAAATGCCGTTGCTTTTGCCAGCAGGCGTAATTTATGCTACAATATAATATCATGATTATTTAAGAGCGGAGAGTAGCGATGATAGCTAAAATAATTATAAGCGCCAACGAAGACGAAAACCGTATGGGGTTGCTGGAAAACGGAATATTGATGGAATATCTGGTAGAGCGCAAGGAAGAGCAGCATCTTGTAGGCAGTGTATTTAAGGGAAAGGTATGCAATGTAGTACGTGGCATTCAGGCTGCCTTTGTTGATATCGGTCTGGAGCAAAATGCTTTTCTGTATTTAGGTAATAAAAAGGACGTTACCGAAGGTCAAAGCCTGATAGTGCAGATATCTAAGGATGCACGCGGTACCAAAGGTCCTACTGCTACCCGCGAAATTACCTTGCCCGGACGCTATGTTGTACTGCTGCCGCAGGCAGATTATGTGGGTATTTCGCGTAAGATTACCGATAAGGAGGAGCGCGAGCGCCTGAATACGATTTGCGAGGGTGTACGTCCTGTCGGTATGGGGATTGTGGTGCGCACGGCGGCGACCGGTGTTGCGCGTGAGCTTCTGGAGCGCGACGTGCAGGAGCTGGCGGCTGACTGGAAGGTGCTGGCGGCGCGTGAGCGTGTAGCGAAGGCTCCCTGCCTGCTGAGGCGTGAGCTTGATCTGCCAATCCGTATTGTGCGCGATTATCTGCGTCCGGAGCTGACAGAAATCGTGATTGATAATCTGCCGATTTATAAGCGTGTAGAGGAGCTGTTGGCCGAGATGCCGCAGGCACAGGATATCAGGGTAACGCTGTATCAGGGCCTGGAGGATATCTTTGAATATCATAAGCAGGGAGAAGCGGTTGCCGGCATCAGCGACAGACAGGTGACTTTGCCGAGCGGCGGTTACCTTGTTATCGACCACACCGAGGCAATGACGGTTATTGATGTTAACAGCGGCAAGTTCAGCGGACGCGAAAATCTGGAAGAGACGATAATGCAGATTAACCGCGAAGCGGCGCTGGAGATTGCGCGTCAGCTGCGTTTGCGTGATATTGGCGGCATTATCGTAGTAGATTTTATTGATATGCATACCGACAATCACAAAAGAGAGATTATAAACTCTCTGCAGCAGGCGCTGAAGGGTGATAAAATGCATCCCAAGGTGCAGGATATCACGGTGCTGAATCTTGTAGAGATTACCAGAAAAAAATCGCGTCAGAATTTATCAAGCGTACTATACACTCCCTGCCCGGTATGCAACGGCAGCGGACGTGTGCAGAGCAGAGAAAATCTTTCTTTGGAAATTAAGCGTCGTCTGCGTACTTTGCTGAAGCGTCGCAGCAGCTCAAAGAATCTTTTGATTACAGCTAATCCCTGGCTGGCAGAGTGGCTGGTGAGCAAGGATTTGCGTGCCTGGGAAAGAGAATTGGCCTGCACCCTGAAGGTTGAGGCAGATGCTTCACTGCATGTAGAAAGTTTTATGATTTTAGATAACAGTAGTGTTGACAAATAGCAGACATTAAGGTAAAATATTCCAGTATGGACTGATTTGGTCCGTCCCCAACCGCGCAGAGAGGTTCTGAAAATCCCTGGCGTCAGGGTACCGTATTTGGCGAGTCTATCATTAAGGGAGGTGCAATAGATGTACGCAATTATCAAAACCGGTGGCAAACAATACCGTGTAAGCGAAGGCGAAACTCTGCAAGTTGAAAAACTGAACGCAGAAGTTGGCGCTGAAGTAGTTTTTGAAGAAGTTCTGACCGTTGTAAATGATGCTGATGTTAAGATTGGCAAGCCCGTAGTTGAAGGTGCAAAAGTTGTTGCTAAAGTTGTTGAACACGGCAAAGCAGACAAAATTTTCGTTTTCAAATACAAAGCTAAATCCAACTACCGTAAACGTCAAGGTCATCGTCAACCGTTCACTACTGTTGAAATCACCGCTATTAACGCATAATTTTTATGGTAAGTGTTGATTTATTCAGGAACAGGCAGGGTATGATTACCGGCTATAAGGTTAGTGGTCATGCTGGCTACAGTGAGGAAGGCTCAGACATTGTCTGCAGCGCGGTTTCCGCTCTGACACAGGCTCCCTTGCTTGGCTTGGAGAAACATTTGAAACTCAATCCGTCCTATGTCGTTAATCAGGAGGACGGAATCTTCGAGGTAGCATTGAACAGTGCTCCTACCGACCTGACAGAGGCTATATTGCAAACCATGATTTATGGAGTGGAATCAATAGCGCGTCAGTGTCCGCAATATGTTCGCATTCAAGAACATAGGAGGTGAAAGTAATGTTTGAAATTATTCTGCAATTACATGCACATAAAAAAGGTACTGGTAGCTCCCACAACGGTCGTGACTCTAACGCACAACGTCTGGGTACCAAAGCTCATGACACCCAGCTGGTAACCGCTGGCAGCATCATCGTTCGTCAACGTGGTACTAAATTCCATCCGGGCAACAATGTTGGCATGGGCAAGGACTACACTATTTATGCTAAGGTTGAAGGTCGCGTTAAATTTGAACGCAAAGGCCGCGACAAACGCCAAATCAGTGTATATCCTGTTGAAGAAGCAGCAATGTAATCTTCATAAAAATTACTCCGTAACTCTCGGGTTACGGAGTTTTTTGTGTTTCCGGCACTAGATGAAAAAGAGGCTGGGACAAAACCACCCTCTCAAACTAAAGAAGGACTGGAATTTGA
>ERZ779737.2255-NODE-2255-length-13054-cov-2.195246_pt1 | contig 13054 bp, 20 predicted proteins | sample MGYA00511889_ERZ779737 | MGnify/ENA primary metagenome ERZ779737 (study PRJEB29588, sample SAMEA2163575) | human gut metagenome | biome: human gut; feature: human-associated habitat; material: faeces | place: Denmark | collected 2008/2010 ...
CGCCGTTCCGATGGCAAGGACGAAACCGGAAAAATCCTGTTCATACTCGCCGGACTGTTTGTTCTTTCGACTGATGGACATACGAACCTTCGTGCTGGTGTCGCTCATCGGCGTTACTTCCCAGACTTTTGCATAAGCACCTGTGCGAAAACCCATGTGTTACTCCTCCTTAATACTGAATGTCTCTTTGAAATCTGCCAGCAATTTACCGGCAAGAGCTGACTCGGTGATGGCAAAATAGTTGCCGCCCTTTGCGTACTTGGACACAAACTTTTTCACATCCTCCGCCTTATCTTTATTGGACTCAAGGAAGTGCTTGACTGTCTCGTCAAAACTCTGGATGATACCTTCCGCAATCATCTTATCCTCAGCCGCCTCAGCAGCACGCTGCTTGCTGCGGAAATTATCGGGGTCGTCATCCGGCGTTGCGATGTTGAAATACTTGAGAAGGAAGTACCGACTTGAGTAAGTCAACCCGGAACCAAATGCCTGTGAAGCATCGCTCTGCTGTCCAACAAGAGCCCAACTGACATCGATGCGTTCTTCGGGGTTGTCGTTGTTGACCCAAGACCATGTCATATCGGCGCTTACCAGAATCTCGTTGCTATTTTCTTCGTAAAACTCGCCCTTACCAGTTGTCTTGGTTTTCTTATATGTATAGGGTTCTACCCTTGTAGTTCCAGACTGAATACTGGGAACCAGTGACAGGTGATACTTGTCCATAAAAACCGAGATTTTTGCGAGAATTTCATCTTCGGTGACATACTTGTAGCCGTAGCCGCTTTTGTTTTTCCGAATGACCTCGACCTGTTTTCTGACCTTAGCAAGCTTTTGATAAATGTTGCCTGTCTGCTCTGACATAAATAACCTTCTTTCCTTTTATTCGCCGCAAAGATAGGTAGCTTCCATATCGGCAAGATGCAGCAGGACAGCAAGCTTACTCCGCTCGAAAATTTTGCCGATAAAAGCATTCCCGCCCTTTACTGCTGTGTCCCAACCGCCCATATGAGCGCGGATAGCGAGAATTTCCTCCGGCTCAAGATGCATGAAGTTCTGAATAAGGATGACAGACTTGTCTGCGTGCTCTCCGCAGGGGAACTTCTCATCGATTTCATAGACCTCTTTCTTGTACCACTGGCCGGTCTCCTCATCCTTGACATTGCGAAAACCTTTCTTGTAGAAGTTGACCTTGCAAATGTCGTGAAGCAGCGAAACAACTGCGACAGTTTCTTCGGGGTAGCTGTTCTGCAATCCGGCGTTTGCCAGCCCTCTCTTTAAGCAGTCATACACATTCAGGGAATGCTGAAGAAGCCCACCTTCATGGCAGCCGTGAAACTTTGTGGATGCTGGTGCAACGAAGAAGTCGGAATCCTCCAACCATCGCAGAAGCACATCAGAGCCATCTCTGTGTACTGCGTTATTGTACACAGAAAGAAATCTCTCCTTTAACTCGCCCATAGGAACCACTCCTTTCAATCTTGTATTTTATTTAATTGTGTTGATATATGTAAAGAGAAACCTGCTTGATGCAGGTTCTCTGATTACCAATTTCGGTTGGATTTGGGAATTGGATAAAGCTTTTCTGCCGTTGTCTTTGCATGGGACAACTTCATTTTACCGTATGTCTGCATCAAAAGCATGACTGCGATATTACGGTTTCCGTCCAATTCCAAATCCTGATACTGGCTTTTCCCATACAGGCTTCCGTTTGCGGTGCGGAATGGGAGCCTCTCTTCACCGACATTCTGCCAGCCAAAACGGCTGGTATAACCATAAGTACCATCGTACTTCTTGATAAGAGACTTCTTGGCTTCCTCATCGCAGAAAACAGGATTGTCTCGCTTAAAAGACTCGATACGCTCCCAAACCGCATCGTACATATCGGGATTCTTTACATCCTCCATCATACGCTGCTCCAGCTCGGGGTCGGTATGTTCTGCGATATATGCCTTGATTAAACGGCTGCGCTCTTCGCCGACAGCTCGTTCACCAATCTCTTTGGCTGTTTCTGTGGCAAGCCAAGCACCGCCTGCAAAGATTGAAAACAAATCTCCGATACCCATTCTTACATCAGGAAAGCCAGCTTCCAACGCTGGTAGTCTTCCATATAGTCTTTTTCAATTTTGTTTTGTTTGTGCTCCAGCTTGACCCTGCCTTTAACAACATATGTCCGCCCGGACATGAAATCAACTGCTGCGTCAGAGAAGTCCACTGGAATACCAGCCCGCTCTCTCTCGTACATCCGATAGAAAAGCCCGGACATCCATACTCTGTAGAAGCTTAACTGCTGCTTTGTCTTGCCATCCTGAAGTGCGGCGGCAGAGCGGTGCGAAAGCATAGAGCGAATGGACATGGTTTTTGTGGTAGCCCGAACCCCACGCATAATGGTATCGCCAGGAACTCTGTCACGCCGAATTTCTTTTGCGTAATTCGGATGTTTGTACAAAAAACCAGGAAGCTCCACCGCATTATGAAATGCAGGAAGGGATTCGCGGTAAAGAGGAACACAGTTCTCGCCGTACCGAATGGACATATCCATGAAGTCTACATCCGAAGCTGTGATGCTCAGCGTATCTTCTTCCCGGATACCGGAAAACGCCATCCAGTAGTAGCAGCGGTAGAGATTATCGATAGTCTCGTCGTCCTCTGGGTCAAAGACCTCGTTGAGATACCGCTGGAGATGTAGCGGGCTTGTGACCATCTGCTTTCTGACCTTGTCAAGACCGACCGCTGTGATGCGAAGCATCCCATCACAGGCACCCGGCACATTCATGGTGATACACCACTTGACATACTCTTTCAGTATCGTCAGCGACATCCATTGACTTTTGGAGCGCAATCCTACGATTTCATCAATCACAGGCTGTAGTTCCTCGGTGCTTTTCGTACACAAATCAGCACCCCATGCCTCTTCATGCGGCTCAAACGCGGTAAATACCGTTGTTGCCACATTCGCGGTATTGATGCTTTGTGTATAGTTGCGGATGAAGTTTATCTTTAACCCTTCATTGTACATGGCGAACCTCCCGTTAATTGTATGTAGGGTTATGCCGGAACGGCAGCATTCAAGCGGATTGCCTTATGCCAAACGGCAAGCAGCACCTCAGTATCCAGAAATGAAATAGCGGAGGTAGCGAGGAGATTTGCTGCTGCTATCTGCCGCATATAGCGGTTGGACAATGTGGTGATATACTGACCGATGCGTTCTTTCGACATACATTCGGGATTCTCGCACAGAACCATGCTATCCAAACGAAGGCCACTGTCAGCCGACTTGATAACAACATGGGTGGGCTGTCCGGCTTTCTTAATGGAACTGGTGAGGGGAAGGGCGATGATGTTTGGACTGTGTGCGTTGCCGACATTGTTCTGAAAAACAACACCGGGGCGCCAGCCATTTTGTTCGCAGCCGCTTCCTCCAAAGTCCATCAGATATACTTCCCCAATTTGAGGGACTCGCTGCTCATTATGATGAAAACCCAAGGTACTAACTCCTTCAATTCAATTATGTTGATAGTTGGAGTATAGCATAATGGCGGTTTCAAGTCAAGTCAATTATATAGACAACATAAAAAGTTTATGAGAAAATAAGGGTGTAGGTTTTCTCGGGCTCCACAGCTTTCATGTTACCGCAGCTTACCGTGAGTATAGTACCCAAAGGATTGGCGTCGCTATTGATTTCGGCAAATTTTATCCGGTCGATGCACATAGTACTTGTCTCGGACTTTAGGCAAATCAGATTGGGATTTTCGCATATCAACATAATTGGGAAGGACAATCTGATTTTGCAGGGGTCTGCCACACGATACCATTCCTGATTCTCCGTGTAGAAGAGAACCTGTTGCGGTTTGTTTCGGGAACAGTATTCCTTCAGTTCCCTCACAGAAACTCTTTTTTTCATCTCGTAGTCAGAAACCTCCATTGATTTATGAGGAAGCCCATGTTATACTACAAGTGGGTCATGATGAGTGGTGTTGTTATGACCACGGCCTGTAAATCTATGGGCTGCTCGCATACTGTTTTCTTGAGTTTGTGTTCATCGGCAGTATGCAACATGGGATAGTCCGTCGAAAGGCGGGCTATTCTTTTTCCTATTGACAGAAACATAAGTTTATGTTATCCTGTCAATGCAAACAGTAGTTACGGTGTTAATGCTACCACAAATAATGGGTCGTGTCAACAACCAATCTCAAATTACGGAGGATAGTCATCATGGACTTCGGCCAGCGCCTGAAAAATCTGCGTTTGGAGCGCGGATATACACAGCAGGATTTGAGTTCTGCTGTCGGAGTCTCTACCGTTGCTGTTAGGTCGTGGGAACACAACACGAAAAAGCCGAACATGGATGCCTTGATTGCGCTTGGGCGTTTTCTGAACACATCGATAGATACGCTTCTTGATATTCAGCCGAAAGGAAGCGAACAAAACTACACTTTTATACTCTCTCCCGCAGAGAAACGCTTCCTACAGAACTATCGTGAGCTTGATTCCCACGGCAAAAAAATCGTGAACACCGTATGCTCTTTGGAGAAAGAGCGTATTGACCTGGCGGCAAAACCGAAGAACCGCAGCAAAGTTATCCAGCTTGCAAATACCGAGAGAGAGCGGTATATCCCACGATATACTACACCATCCGCAGCCGGTACATCTGTCCCGCTTGACGGCGCTGACTTTGAGATGATTCTGGTGGACAACAGTGTCCCAGACGAAGCAGATTACGCCGTAAACATCCAGGGAAACAGTATGTTCCCATATATTCACGATGGCGACATGGTATATGTGAAAAAGGATGCGGAAATGGCTATCGGCGATGTCGGTATCTTCTGTGTGGATGGCGCAATGTACTGCAAGCAGTACTATGTAGATGAAAATGGGAACCTTGAGTTAGTATCCGCGAACCCAGAGCTTCGTAACACGAATGTCTTTGTGTCGTCGGATAGCGGCAGCTCTGTAAAATGCTACGGAAAAGTTTTGATGGGCTTCAAGCTGGAACTGCCGGACTATTTGTTTGAGGAGTAAAAGAGCAGGGCAATCACGCCCTGCTTTTTCTTTACTGGATAGCAGACTGAATGTGGCTTTTTGCATCGTCGATTTTTTCGAGCGCATCATTCAGACTATCCAATGCGTCTTCCATCTTTTCAAACCGTTCTGTGCTTTGCAGATTTTCAGGGTAGTTATCAACACAGTCCTGCTCCTTGTCGCAAACCCTTTCTACCACAGAAGCGGCATTGCTCAACATATTGAGGGCGTCTCTGAGCTGCCCCCGTCTTCTATCATCCACTCAATTCCTCCTATGAAAGCAATTTGCATAGTGAATTAGGCCGTCTGCCATACACCAGCGATATTCATATCGAGCCGCAGAGTATCTTCTGCCGCCTTAGAGATAGAGAACGAAGTGACTTCCTGTAAAAGCTTACAGAAACTATTCTCTCTACCGTTTTCTAAAATGACCTCGTCGCAGAAGATGCTGATAGTCAGCACTTTGTTATCCATATTGACACTCGCGTCAATGACGGAGCAATCAATCTCTTCAAAAAGCGCATCGACTTTCTCGCAAGCTCTGCTGACCTGCTCGGATTTTTCCGGTGAGACAACAAAAGCCGCACCGAACTCTTTGGAGGCATCCTCAATCAAACCATGCACCGTGTCAAAACAACCTTTGTATTCCATATTGTCCGCCCCTTATTCGATTGGCGTTGTGATACCATGAAAGGTAAATGTCAGCCGAATCCTGTTTTTTGCCAGAGGATAGACCTCTGTATTGCTGGCAAACTCAGCGGCTCTGGCAAACCACTCCGGATTATCAAAGTCCAACCTCTTTGCCTCGATAGAGACACTGCCCATTGTCTTGAACGGTTCACACAGTTTATATGAAAGAACGGCATCCGTTCCTTTGGCGAAATGCTTGAGCACAGAATAGACGAACTTCATCTGCTGATGCTTGGGAAGACTGATGATGGTTGTCTTCATCTCATCATTCATCACCTCATCATAAATGGCATCGACGAAACTGTCGAACGCCGTTTCAATGTCGGCATCAAGCGCATACTGTAAATCCAAATTGTTATCCATAAAGACCACTCCTTCCAATATCTATTATACCACACACAGTCAACTGCAGAGCTGACAGGTGATTTCCACATCGCCAGATGCATTCTCTCCGAGAATTTGCAACAGAGAGTTCACAATCATAGATGCGTTGATTTTTCCACTAAAAGAAAGAGAGACCTTCTTCATGGACATGATTTCATCCTTATCAGGCACTGAGGCACGAGATGCTACTGGCTGGACAGGAGCTGGGGCAGGTTTTACCTCGCCCTTCAGGAACTGCCCCCATGCTTCTCGCTGTTCGGCATTCATGGAGTGCCCTACCGGGAACTTTACTGCAAGACCGTTTGTCTGGATGAACCGCCGTATGGTAAGCGGCTGCACATGGAACATAGCTGCCAGACTGGTTGCGTTTGCCCCGTAAATAGCCAGTAGGTGGTTGAGATATTCTTCCTGCGTCGGCTTGGAGACCTCCTTAAAAATCTCCCAGGAAGTAGGTTGGTTCAAGTTGATAGACAATGTTTTCCCATTCCTTTCTTTCCACTGCTTTTTCGTCAAGTTATCTGACGGGAGAGAACACTTCCGACTTTTGCTGCCACGCTTGCGATGGCGAGCCTGTTGAGCCAGCTGTTTCTTTTGCCAGCAATCATAAGTAAAGTCATCCACCGTGTTCCTCCATCCTTTGATATACACGGAACTTCTCTTCCAATTCCGTTGGCGACCGTGCTTTTCCAAGCTTGCGAAAGCCATCCTCTACCAGCTCATACAAGAAGTAAAAGTCGCGGCTGTCTTTACTGGTCAGGATAAAGCGCAGCTCGTGATTACTATTATAGTATCCAACCCACACTCGCTCGCCTTTTGGGTATTTAGGTTCGCTCAATAAGCTCCACCGCCTTTCGCAGCAAAACATCGTGTTCGTTGGGGAGCGTATCGAGAATAACCTCATCCAAAAGCTCGTGGAGGATGGCTCCGACTTGTCTTCCCTGCGGCACACCGAGAGAAATGATATCCTTGCCGTTGATTGCCAGGTCTTTTAAGGAAAAGCATTTTTCCTGTTCAAGTATCTCTGCCATCAGCACGCCGAGCGCCACGCACCGCTCGATTCTGGACTCCTGTGTGCCCTCTGCATGAGCTTTGATATCCGCCATCCTGACATCCAATAGTTGAGAAAATCTGCGCTCGCCGATTTTGCAAAGCCATCGGCGAACTGTTTTCGTTGTTGGTTCAATGACGGTATCATGGTACAAAACAAGGTCAAGCACTTCCTGTTTTGTTGTGGTGTCAAAGCGCAGCCGTTCCAGAACAACTTTGGAAATATCATAACTATAGTTTCCGTGTCCGTGAAAATGGCCGCCGTTCTCATCCTCGGTATAACAGCAAGGCTTTCCGATGTCGTGCAGCAGCAGTGCTACCTTAACAGCAATGTCCTTGCCCGTATAGTTGGCAACTGCATGAGCGATGTGGTCATAAATGGTGTACTGGTGGTATTTGTTGTTCTGGTCAAAACCGATACACGGTTTCATCTCTGGAATGATAGTCGCAATCACATCGGGATAATCCAGCAGGACGGGGAGGATGCCGTTTCCGAGAAGCAGCTTGCAAAGTTCGCTGTGGATTCTTTCCGCAGCAATATTCGTAAGCCGCCATGCGTTATCATGAATGGCCTGAGCCGTGTTCTTCTCAATCGAAAACCCATAGACAGAAGCAAACCGTAATGCACGCAGAATGCGAAGTGCGTCTTCGCTGAATCGGTCATTCGGATTTCCGACGCAGCGAATAATGCCATTCTTCAAATCGTCTACGCCATGAAAGGGGTCAATAAGACCGGCACCGTTATACGCCATTGCATTGATGGTAAAATCTCTGCGGGACAAATCCTGATAAATGCTCTCTGTGAATGTAACAGAATCAGGACGACGATTATCTGAGTAATCCCCATCAATGCGGAAGGTCGTAATTTCGTATTTGCCCGCTCGCTCCATATCAGCTGTGATTGTACCGTGCTTTAATCCTGTATCAATCGTCCGGACGCTACAGCGGTTGAGATACTCCTTAACCTCCTGCGGTGTAGCAGAGGTGCAGATGTCCCAGTCTTTCGGCTCTTTGCCGAGCAAGCTGTCTCGAACGCAGCCACCGACAATATATGCCTCATGGTTTTCATAGCGAAGCCCAAGAATAATCGCCTTTGCACCCTTTGGAATGGAAATCTTATGCATCAAGAGACCTCCTGTTCACGCTGACCACGAACTCCTCAACGCGCTTCATATCAGGATGCTCCGGCAGGTTTGTGTTCCGCTTCGCATAATCAAGACGCTTTTCAAAATCTGAGACCATCTCGAAAAACTCTGGACGGTAGGTGCCATCCTCCAGTTGATAGTCTCCTCTGCGGATACTCATAAGGAGAGGCAGGTCGGCGCCACGATAGGTGATGATGTCACCTTTCTCAAGAATATCCAGACACATCAGATACAGGCGGATGAGATGCATGGCGTGCTTGTTGAGATGATTGTCATCCTTCTTATGGTTTCTGTGGTTCAGCTTTTCATAGGTGCCGACAACATTGGTCAAGTCGTTTAGAATGCTGTTGAACTCACGCACCGGATACTTTGTAAGATGAATGTCCGCAAAAATCTCTCTGTCCAAATCCTCGCGTGAGCTCTCAGCCGTGTAAAGAGTGATGCCGCCATTTTCAAAGACCCTATACCTGCTTTCAAACGCTTTGACAGCACTTTTCATGGAGTTTAGAATGTGCTCTTCTTTCCGTGCTTGCGGAAGTTTGTCTCTGGCGAGAGCATTCTCCAGCCGCCGCAGCTGCTGGTTGGCGTATCCACCGAAGGAATTCACCGCTCGCTTGGAGAGAAACAGCTTCCTGTTCTCAATCATTTCTCGCCCGATGTCTGTGCAAACCATGTACTGTTCCGGGCGACAACCCAGCATTTCAATCGTATTGGGATTGCAATTCAGAAGCAAACTTACAAGCTTATTGAATGAGTAGACTGTGGTATCCGTTTCTGTATGAACGACCTGTTCAAAATTGGACAACCCCAACAAATCGGAACGGCTGTTCAGGGCACAACCACGGATATCCACATCAGAGGTTTCGACATTTGTGCCGTAGGAATAGCTGCCGCCCAGCGTGAGAAAGATGATTTTGCTTTTCAGGTGTTCATTACTTCTGAGAAATTCATACGCAGGGCTTTGCAGCATTTCTCTGATTTGTTCTGTGGTCATGTTATCCCTCCTCGTTAAACATTCAGGGCAAGAGTATCATACATAGTAAGAATCCCACCGACAACAACAAACTCGTATATGTGGTAAGCCGCTCCGGGTAGAACCCCATAGTTGTCGCTCTCATCAAAAACATTGAAGACTTGGCAACGCTCGTCATGCGACAGTTCAAGGAACTCTTTGCACTCTTCTTCCGAATCAAAGGAATACATCGCAGCTTTTGTTGCCGACTCATCAAAGCCAACATAGTCTGATACAAACAGCTTCTTCATTTTGCTACCTCATTTGCCAGTATCTCAATGCAGGACGCAATAATATTTGCTGCATCTACTGCTTCGTCTGCCGTATTCATTCTGGAGAATGAAATTCGGATAGAGCTTCTTGCTTCGTCTGCTGTCAGACCCATCGCCGTCAGCACATGGCTTGGCTCAGCTTCATGGCTACGGCAAGCGGAACCGGCAGAGATACAGATGTTCTTTCCGTCAAGCATCAAGAGCAGAGTTTGCCCATCAATGCCGGAAAGGCACAGGTTCAGTGTCTTCCCTGGATTGAGAACGGACGGGCCGTTGGTGCGGACAATATCAGTGCGCCCACTCTTTTTTAAGGCATCTGTCAATGCCATATAAAAACGCTGTTTAAGCGTAGAAACCCAAATACAATCCTCATGAAGACTCTTGGTGGATATTTCGCAGGCCATACCAAAACCTACAATGCCGGCAACATTTTCTGTTCCGCCACGAAGTCCAAATTCCTGCTCCGCACCGCCGAAGATGATGGATGCCAACATACTTTTTTCTTTGGCGAATAGTGCTCCGACACCTTTTGGCCCGTGAATTTTATGAGAAGAAATAGAGAGAAAATCGCACCCGATTTTTTCCACATCGATGGGATGGCAACCGGCAGCCTGAACGCAATCTGTATGGAACAGGATGCCACGCTTCATGCAAATCGTGCCGATTTCTTCAATCGGATTGACGGCGCCGGTTTCATTATTGACATACATAACAGATACCAGCCCTGTCTTGGGGGTAATAGCATCTTCTACGCTCTGCGCAAACACTTTTCCGTCGCTATGTGCAGGCAGATATTCAATATAAAACTCGTCTTTTATAAGCGAATGAGCCGCTTTCAGAACGGAATCGTGTTCAATGGCAGAAACCAGAATATGCGTCTTTCCGATACTTTTAAGATATTCCTTTAAGCCCTGAAACACAAGACTATTTGCTTCGCTGCCGCCAGAAGTGAAGAGAATCTGCTCCGGCTTGGCATTAAGGAACTCAGCTATCTGAGCTCGTGCCTGTTTCACGGCTTCGCCTGCACTGCGTCCAAACTTATAGAGTGTACCAGCATTACCGTACTGAGTAGTCAGATACGGCATCATGGCATCCAATACACGCTTGTCTATCTGCGTGGTGGCCGCATTGTCCAGATAAATCATGTGCGCCACGCTCCTTTCTTTTCTGTGTTGCATTGATACAGCCCATCAAGCAGCTGCAAAACTACTGTGCGGCAGGCGGTTCCGCCGCTTCATTTTTGTAAACAGCTTCAAGCCGCAGGATTTCATCCAGTGTTCGCGGGGTGTAATCCATCCACGGCATCATCGAGCCGACATTATACATAAGGCATGGGTGCCCGTATAATTCCTGCATCAGGAAGCGGTCATGCTCCATCATGTTCCACTCAAAAGAGTTATGAACATGACCGTACAGATGATACCAGCCGTAATAGTGGTTCTTAAAACACGGGATTGGGTAATGACAGAGGACAACCTTACGGTCAGAGTCCTCAACCTCCAGATACTCCGTGACCTTGACGAACTTCTTGAGAAACCGCCCATCGCTGCAGCGGTCATGGTTGCCCTTAATCAGAAATACCTGCCCGTTCAACTGGTTAAGGACAGAAATCGCTTCCTGCATATTGCACCAGAACATATCGCCAAGAACATAGACGGTGTCACCCGGATGAACGGCGGCGTTCCATCGCTCAACAAGTGCAGCGTTCATGTCCTCAACTGTTTTGAAAGGACGATTATCGAACGCCAGAATGTTATTATGGCCGTAATGCCAATCGGAGATATATAGTTTTCTGTTAGCTGCTTGCTGCTCGGACACCGCTTAACACCTCGATTCTATCTGCTGCTTGGAGCAGCACATTTTTAGGAATACGGCAGTCATCACCCATCTGCCCATTAGGTTGGGTGCTGCCGTACAGCCGAAGCTTTTCTACGAGACCCTTGTCAGGAAACTCATAGCGTTTCAGATACTCCGGTTTGCTGGCTGGGCATTCATAGCATGAACGGTTTTCATATACACCACAGCCGCCGCTTTTATAACACTTCATAAAGTCCTCCTTAGAACGGCAGCTGAACACCGGGGTCTGCATCAAAAATCAGTTTCCTGACGGCGGCGGCAAACTCTTCCTCGTCGATTGCCTGAATATCATCGTAACGCAGGCGTTCAATCAGTTCATGAACCGCTTTTGTAATGGCGGTCTCGACAATGATTTCCAAACGGTCAATGCGTTCATTGGCGCTTCCCACCATTCCCTGCATGATATTGTGGTATGCTGCAAGCTCTCGTTTGGATTCCCTGTTTTTCTCCATCAGTTCGTGAAGCATGATTTCCTGCTGCTTTTTGGGATAGGTTCCATGGACACCGGTATAGGCGGGCTTCATCATCTTTTCCCATGCAGTCTGATCCAGCACTTGTATGGAACAGATAGATTCTTTCTTTCCGGATTCTGTGGCTTCACCCATTTTCATTCTTCTTCCGGTTTCTCTTACATATCCTAAGGAACGTGCTTTTTCATATTGCTGCTTTGTTCCCTCTTCTATGTAAGTGGATGCCGTTGTTCCATCCATCCGAATATTTTTCGTATATTCTGCATTTATTTTTCCGTAAGCCGTTCCAAAGACAAATGTCAGTGTAAGAATACATAAAACGACTGCTCCCATAAGAATCCGGTTTCTGCTTTTATTACATTTTCTGATAGCTTCCGAAAGCAGCCGGATCACGTTCGTATTATTGTTCGGTGTAAATCCATTCATTTCATTACACCTCCGCATTGTATAATTTCCCGTCTTCTACGCGCAGGATACGGTCTGCCATCTGTGCGATCGCTTCCTGATGGGTCACAACAATCACCGTCTGGTGGAATCTTGCTGCACAAGTCTTCAACAATGAAATTACTTCCATACTTGTGACAGAGTCCAGATTTCCTGTTGGCTCGTCACACAAAAGTACTGCCGGCTTTACCATTAACGCCCTTGCAATTGCCACTCGTTGTTGTTGTCCGCCGGACAGTTCTTCCGGGAGATTCTCTAACTTTTCTCCAATCTTTAACGTTCTGACAATATCTTCCAGCAATTTTTCATCAATCTCTGCACCGTCCAGTCTGAGCGGAAGTACGATATTCTCATATACATTGATAACAGGGATCAGATTATACTGTTGAAATACGAATCCGATATTCCTTCTCCTGAATATCGTGCGTTCATCTTCCGTCATATCTTTCAGACTGTTGCCGCGTATCCAGACGCCACCTGCAGTGGGTTCATCCAGGCCGCCCAGGATCTGAAGTAATGTCGTCTTCCCGCTTCCTGATGTACCGATGATTGCCAGGAATTCCCCTTCTTCTACGGACAGACTCACTCCGTCCAGCGCATGGACTTCGTAATTATCTGTCACATAATATTTCTTTAATCCTGCTGCTTTTATCATTTCCATAAGATTTTTTCTCCTTGCTTATAATTGTGTCCGTTTCGTATCGTAACTTTCAC
>ERZ779737.2264-NODE-2264-length-12979-cov-2.270118_pt1 | contig 12979 bp, 10 predicted proteins | sample MGYA00511889_ERZ779737 | MGnify/ENA primary metagenome ERZ779737 (study PRJEB29588, sample SAMEA2163575) | human gut metagenome | biome: human gut; feature: human-associated habitat; material: faeces | place: Denmark | collected 2008/2010 ...
ATTTTAGATTTTTAGTTTTTAATCCGTTACACATTCTTGCAATGGTGTGTTCGCAATCACCTGTATCCATAGACGCTGAACGAATAGACCTGTATGTCTTACCTGTTTCTTCGCATAAAACGCGCTTCCACGATTGATTATTTGTTGTAGATTTTTTAGTACGTTCTATTCTTGTTCCATATTCTGCATTATATTTAGGAGTACACCATTCTAAATTATCAGAACTATTATTCATTTTATTTTCATCTATATGATTTACCTGTGTTTTATGTATAGGATCGTCATTAGTTACAAATGCTGTGGCTACTAAACGATGTATTAATTTGTTTTCAGTTTTTCCATTCTTGCATAAAATAACAAACGGATAATGCTGACTATCTTTAGGTAAATAAATTTTTAATAATCTTTCGCCAGTATTTCTATAACCATTTTTATTTTTTACTTTTTCTTGTCCTATGCCAGAATAATTTTTATTTACATCTTGTTTGATTGTTTTATATTCTGAAGTGTTAGTTACTTTAGAAATAAATCTATTCAAATTATAAGATATATCGTTAAATGGAGTGTTCCTAAAAAATAGATATATTCCTAAAATTATTATTAAAAGTATTATTATTCTTTTTTTCTTCATTTGATTTCCTCCTCTTTCTTGTAACCTGTTTATATTATAAAACCGAACGAAGAAATAAGTTTTAAGAAATGATTAAATAAATCTTAACATTTCCTTACATTTGAAGAGAGTTATAGAAAATATTAAAAAAATATGGTAAAATACAAGAAATAGAAAAGAGAAAAAGATGAATATTTTAGTATTAGATGATGAAAGAGAAATTGCAGATTTAGTGGAAGTTTATTTAAAAAATGAGAATTACAATGTTTTTAAATTTTACGATGCAAAAGAAGCAATAAATTGTATAGAAAGTCAAAAATTAGACTTTGCTATTTTAGATGTAATGATAAAAGATTTTGATGGATTTAAAATATGTAAAATGATAAGAGATAAAGGACTCAACTTTCCAGTAATAATGCTAACTGCCAAAATTGAAGATAAAGATAAAATACAAGGCTTAACTTTGGGAGCAGATGACTATATTACAAAACCATTTAACCCATTGGAATTAATTGCAAGAGTAAAATCTGCATATAGAAGATATACAAAATACAATGAAAAAAGCGAAGAAAATATTATTTATATAAATGGATTAGAAATAGATCAAGATAAGCATATTTGCAGGTTATATGAAACGCAAATTGAATTAACACCTATGGAATTTGATATATTATTATATTTAGCACAAAAAAGAGGAAATGTAGTAAGTTCTGAAGAACTATTTGAAAAAGTATGGAAAGAAAAATATTTAGAAAATAATAATACGGTAATGGTGCATATTAGAAGAATAAGAGAAAAGTTAAAAGAAAATACAAAAAATCCTAAATTTATAAAAACAGTATGGGGAGTTGGATATAAAATTGAAAAATGAGGAATTTATAAAATTAAAAAATAGTATAGCAAGAAAATCTGTCATAAAAATATTATTATATAGTTTAGGTGCGATTATATTATTTTCAGTATTAATAGATGGAGTGTATAATGATGAACTAGCAGACAGTTTAGCAAGTGTAAATAGAGATATATACTATTGGTGCATAGCAAATAAGATAATCTTACTTGGAATTACATATTTAGTAATATTTGCAATTATATCTTTTTTGGTTATCAGAAATACAAGTAATAATATGGTAGAAATAATAAAAGCTATGGATCAGATAATAAAAGAACCAGAGAAGGAAGTAAAGTTATCAAATGATTTAATACTATTAGAAAGCAAATTGAACAATATAAGAGTTGATTTGGTGTCAAATCAAAATAAGGCAAAAGAAGCATTGCAAAAAAAGAATGACTTAATAATGTATATGGCACATGATTTAAAAACACCACTCACATCAATTATAGGATATTTAACTTTGCTTACTGATGAAAAAGAAATACCTGAAAATTTGCAAAAGAAATATATGGATATAGCATTAAAAAAATCTTTAAGATTAGAAGAACTTACAAATCAATTTTTTGATATTACAAGATATAATTTACAATCAATGCCTATTACTAAACAAAATATAGATTTGGTATTTTTGTTAGAACAGCTTGTAGAAGAATCTTATCCAATGTTACAAGAAAAAAAGTTAGAATGTATTTTAAATAAGCCGAAAGCTATTCAATTTATGGGAGATGGAGACAAGTTAGCAAGAGCATTTGGAAATTTATTAAAGAATGCTATTAATTATAGTTATCTAAATACAACTATAAAAATAGATATAAAAGAAAGAATGATAAAGGTACCAAAACTAGGATTAGTTAAAATAAGAGGATATAGAAATTTAGATGAACTAACAGATAGAATAATAAATATAACAATAGAAAAAGAAAAAACAAATAAATACTATGTAAGTGTTATAACACAAAAAGAAGAAGAAATACCCCAAAAAATAACACCAACAAGTATAGTTGGAATCGATCTTGGAATAAAGGACTTAGTAGTAACAAGTGATGGAGAAAAATACCATAATCCAAAAGAGATAAATAAAAGAGAAAAAAGATTAAAAAGAATGCAAAGGAAACTATGTAGGCAAGTAAAAGGAAGCAACAACTATAATAAAACAAAAGAGAAAATAGCAAGAATACATAGTAAAATAAAAAATAGTAGAAAACATAATATAATAACTATAGCAAATAAGATAGTAAAAGAACATGATATTATAGTAAGTGAAAAATTAAATGTCAAAAAAATGAGTAGTAACCACAAACTAGCAAAAAACATATTAGACGTAAGTTTTAATAAAATATGTGAACTATTAAAATGGAAGGCAAAGCTTCTTGGAAAATATTACTACCAAGTAGATACTTATTATCCAAGTAGTAAGATATGTAGTCACTGTGATAATAAAACAGAAATAACAAATGATTTAAAAGTTAGAATGTGGGAATGCGAAAATTGTGGCAATACAAATGATAGAGATATAAATGCAAGTATAAATATTATGTTTGAAGGAATAAAAATACACTTTGCAAGTTAAATAAAAAATAAAGAGGAAAATAATAGAAAATAAAAAAGTACGGTAGCGACTATCGGAATTTAAGCCTATGGAGAATAAAGGTTACTTTATCTATGAAGTAGGAATGTTGGAATCGGTGACGACCAATGCGAATAAAAATCTTAATTTTTATTCTTTTGTTCTACATAAAAACTTTACTTTTTGACAGTTTTGTAGTATAATAAGCAGCTAATGAAGGGGATGTATATATATGAGTAAATATGAAGAGGATAATAGTTTATATAATGATGGTGAAGATAGAAAACCAAAACTTTTAATTTTACTTGGTGCTATCATCATTATAGTTATAATACTAGTTTTAGTAATATCATGTGGTATGAAAACTAAAAGTAGTAATAATTATTTAAGTTATTTAAAAGTTAATAATGCAACCTTAACTCCAGCATTTGATAAAAACACTACAGTTTATTCACTAACTACTAAAGAAGATGTAGTGGCTATCTCATGTGCTAGTGAGAGTGCAAAAGCAACTACTAGTGGATGTAATAAAAGAATAACATTGTATGATAAATCATTAACTCATACAATAACTGTAATTGCTGAAGATAAAGGTGTTAGAACATATAAAATAAGTATTACAAAAGAAGAGGGTAGTGAAACTCCGGTTGTTCAAATTACTTCTACAATTGATAACAATAATACTCAAAAGGTAAAAGAAGCAGTTTTAACTTCTTATGTATTACCTTCAGATAGCGTTGTAACTTATCAATGGTATAAAAATAATGAGAAAATCGAAGGAGCTACTAGTAGTGAATATAAAGTAACTTCTACTGGTGATTACTATGTTGAAATTAGTAAAGAAGGAATGCAAACTCCAGTCGCATCAAATGTATTTACTGTTAACATAGAAGAAGAAAAAGAAAATACATCAAATAAAAATACAAACAAAAATACTACAAATAAGAAGAAAAATACAACAACTAATAAAAGTAATACTTCATCAAACAATAATAAAAAGCCTGCACCATATACTTTATCTATAACTAAAGTAAATGGAAATAGTTCAAAATGGGTTAAATCAGTTACATTAACAGTAGAGGCTTCTAGTAGTAATGGTCTTAACTCAAAAGCTTACTCATTTGATGGAGGTAAAACTTATCAAAGCTCAAATAGTAAGACATTTACTAATAACCAAACAGTAAATATAGTAATTAGAGATATAAAGGGTAATAAAACAAGTAAAAAAGTAAGAATTAACAAAATAGATAATACAAAACCAAATGTATCAATAAATGCAACAAACAAAACTTCAAATAGTGTGGTTTTAAATGCAGTTACTAATCCTAATAATAGTATTAGTGGATACAAATATCAATGGTATAAAAACAACAAAGTAATTAATGGCGCAACAAATAAAACTTATAAAGCATCTTCAAATGGTAACTATAGTGTTAGGGTAACAACAGGAGTAGGTAATAGTGCTATTTCAAGTAGTTATCAATTTACTGTAGTAATTAAACCAGCTTGTCCTACATTATCAGCTAAAACTGAAAGTGGTAAAAGTATAAATGACAAGACATGGACTAATGAAAAAGTTTTAATTAAAATTATACCATCTAAAGATACTGTAAGTTATGATGTATATATTAATGAATCAAATATTATGAATAACATTAATCAAAATTATAAATACTATGCAACATTTAATAGTGCTGTACAAATTAGATTAAGTAACAAAGGGATGAGAATGATTAAAATAGTGTCTCGTGATAAAGATGGTAATTCATCAACTTGTTATTCAAAAGCATATTATATAAAATAAAAAAATTGGAATTAGCTCCAATTTTTTTTATAATTTCTTGATTTTTTGTTTAGTGTGTTCTCTAGTAAGATTTCTATCTATAGAACAAATTACTGTTCTATCTTCTTCATCAGTATTTATAACAGTACAAATAACATTATTTCCTATGCAATAAGTTGATTTTCCACGCTTTAATGATTTGCTAGCATCCATATAATAGAATCCACCACCACCCACAAAGTCTATTGGTACAGTTCCAATAACATTATTCTCTAAAACAATTTGTACATTTAGTGGAGTTATATCATGAATTCTTGCTTTATATGTTTTACCTATATTTTCCCTCATATATTTAACCATTCTAAGTGCATTTATTTCATATTCAACCATATCAGCTTGTCTTTCTGTATATGAAATGTGTTCAGATATTATAGCCAGTTCATCTTCTAATTTCTCAAAGTTAACATAAGAAATATCCTTATCATATAAATCTAATAATTCATGAACTATAAGATCACAACCTCTTCTAATAGGAGAAGTAAAGTGAGTATAAAAGTCAAGTGCTAATGCAAAGTGACCAATATTTTCAGTGGAATAAAGAGCTCTAGGCATAGTTTTTACGAAAAATTGAGACAGTGCTTGAAATTCTTCTTTAACAGATAATTGCTTTATTACTTGTTGAAGTAAGTGACTACCACCCATATCTTTTATCTTACTAAATCTATATCCTATTTTCTTAGCAATTTCCATTGCTTCTTCAATTCTTTTTTCCCTAGGTTCATTATGTATTCTATATATAAAAGGAAGCCTCATCCAAAATACGTGTCCAGCAACTGTTTCGTTTGCAGCTATCATGGAATATTCTACCATTTCTTGACCAATACCTTGATGAACATTTTTAAATTCTAATGTCTCATCATTGTTATCAACTATTGTTTTAATTTCATTACTTGCGAATGCAATATAACCGTCTTTCTCATGTTTTTCTTTTAATATCGTTGTTAATTCTTTTAATATTTTAAGACTATCATAATAGGGTAGGTATTCACTTATAATAACACCATCCTCAAAAATTTTATTTATATCTTCATAAGTCATTTTCTTTTTAGAATGAATTACTGAATCCGTAATATAATAATTTACTACTTTTCCTTTTTTATTTATTTCCATTATACAACTTTTAGTCAGTCTATCTACATCTTCATTAAGAGAACAAATCCCATTTGATATATCAAAGTGTAACATTGGTATAACAGAATTAGCAAAGTAAGCACTATTTCCTCTTTTTATTGCATCCTCATATATTACACTTCCTTTTTTTATATAATGTGACACATTAGCAATATGTACTCCTAATTGATAGTTACCATTATCTAAAACTTTTATAGATATTGCATCATCCATATCTTTTGTGCTTTCACTATCTATTGTAAATATAATATCATTTCTTAAATCTAATCTTCCCTTAATATCTTCATCAGTAACTTTATCCGGAATAGCCGCTAATTCATCTAAATATTCCTTACTATATTTTGTAGTAAAACCTCTACTAGCTGCAATTGTTACCTCTTCAATATTAGGCTCTTTTTTGTTTCCTAATTTTTCTATTATTTTTCCTTTTATTTCATTTGGGGTAGAGTAGCTTTCTACATTTACAACTAATCTATCCCCATCATAATATTTTTCTAATTCGCCTTGTCTAATATGTATATTAACTTTTTCTGGAGTATTTATTGTTGATAGTATTTTACCATTAGTAGTAGATATAACCTCCGCAACCACAATATCGTTTTGTCTTTCAATAATTTTTTCAACTCTTGCAGTTTTGTTTTTTTCGTTTGGTCTAAATATAACTTTATCAAAGTCTAAAGCTCCATTAATATCTTTACTATCTACAAAAAAGATATTGTTATTATCAGTTACATATCTTCTTCCTTTGTGACTACAATATAATGTGCTAATTTTTAAATCTTTATTAAGCACTATATAATAGCCATTACAATTTTTATATATTTTTCCTTCTTTTTCTAAAAGAGAAACTTCATACTCGATTTCCTCTTCATTTATAGATTTAAATTTTCCTATTACATCTTCTAATTTGATGCCACTTTGTTTTGAATTTTCAATAACTCTAAGTATATCTTCTTCCATAAAACCCTCTCTTATAATAAAAGAGTATAACGAAAAAATGAATTAGTAAATAAAAACCAATTCATTTTGCACTATTTTACATTATTTTTTAATAATATTCTCTTCTAAGATAGAAAGTAACTTATTTTTTATCTCTTCGGAGGCACCTTCCCATATTATTTCTAGGAACACTCCCATACCTGGTAATGCGATCTCATCTTTTTCATTTATTGATTCTTCAATCGCACGTCTTAATACATCAACATCATCATTTTTAAAGTTATTAATTATATGTTCTCTTATATTTATATTCATATTTCACTCTCCAATATTATTCTTTACATTTGAATTAGAATTATGTAAAAAATATGTTTATTTTATTCTTGTCTTGTATTATAATGTAACTATAATAACGGAGGTTTCTTATGTATAACGATTATAACAATAATAATGATTTTGAAAATAATAATACACAAAATGATATCAATGCAAGTAATGATTATAATGCATCAAATATTAATGAAAATACTAATACCAATTCATATGATTATAATCAAAATAATGATAATAACAACTTAAATTCTTATAATGCAACTGAAAACAATGATGCTTATCAATATCCATCTTTTGAATCACTTGATAGTAATAGTACTGTTGAAGAACCAGATGAAGGTAATAAAAAAAGCAAAATATTTGTTGCTTTACTTATTATAATTATTCTAGGAATATTAGCGTCTGTAGGTGTTTTAGTATACAAACTAGTCTCTTCAAAAAGTGCTACTATTACTGATATTGATAGTATTGTAGTTGAGGGCGGAACTAATAATACTGATACTTACACAATTGAAAGTAGAAATGATTCTATTAAATTAATTTGTAAATACAAAAATAAAGAGGTTAACATTTCAGAATGTAATAAAAGTATACTAATTAATAAGAATGAAATTAAAAATATAGTCATTTCTCTTAAAAACAAAAAATATACTTTTATAGTTGCAAGAATAGGAAATGATGCACCTATTATTAATGATGTTACAGGTATCCCAACTGATTGGGTTAAAGAAACTGTTGTTAAGGTAGATGCAACATTCCAAAATGAAATGGCAGATAGTGCATATAGTTTTGATGCAGGTGCAACTTGGCAAAAAGAAGATTCTATAACTGTTGATACAAACAGAACATTATATATTGTAACAAAAGATATTAATAACAATATATCAGCAATTTATACTGCTAAATTAGATAAAGTTGATAATGAAGGTCCAGAAATAAAAGTTCAATCTGTTGATAAAGATAATGGAGTAATCACAATTGATATAAAAGATCCTCTATCAGGAATAACAAACATTATAGTAACAGAAAGTGCAGATGTTCCAACAAAATGGGATACAGTTGAACTTACTAATGATACAGTAATTAAATATAATGCAACATCTACTAAAATTTATTATGTTTGGTCAAAAGATAAAGTAGGTAATATATCATTTCAAGCATTCTCTTTAGATGAAGATGTTGTTGGAACAAACGGTAATTCAAATTCTTCTAACAATAATAATCAAAATACACAAAATAATACTCAAAACAATACACAAAACAACAACAATCAAAACAGCAATAATCAAAATAACACTCAAAATAATAATCAAGAACCTGCTCCTACCAAACCACCTGTAAAACATGAAAGTATTACAATTTCAGGAGTTGCAGGAAATACTAGTGAGTGGACTAAGAGTGTAACATTAAAAGTTAGCGCAAAATCAACAGTAAAAAGTGCTAAACTAAATTATTCATTTGATGGAGGTAAATCTTATCAATCATCAAATTCTAAAACATTTAGTTCAAATACTAATGTAAAAGTAGTTGTAAAGAACACTAACACTGGTGTAGCCTCTGCCGTAAAACAAGTGTCAATTAAGAATATTGATAATACTGAGCCAAAATGTGATGAGATAATTGGAGCTTCTACTACTTGGACAAAAGATGCACGTACCATTAAAGTAGCATGTAGTGATAATGGAAGTGGTTGTAGTTCTTCAACATTTACAAAAACATTTAATACTACTATGGCAACATCAACTATAACTATAAGTGATAAAGTGGGTAATACAAATACATGTAAGGTAAATGTATATATTGATACTAAAGGACCAACTATTAAATATAATCTTATTAAAACTAAAGACAAAAAAGGAAAAGAAAGTGTAGAGTCAATAGAATTTACTATTACAGATAACGAATCAGGATTAAATTTAGATACAATCAAATATAAACAAAGAATCCTAAAAAAAGTTCCTGATCTTACTTGGAGTAAGAGAAATAAATTTGATTCAGAAGATATATTAAGAGAAGGACATAGTTATAAATATACTAAAAAAGTAGGACTTAATAAGTACTTTACAGTTACCGCAACTGATAACCTTGGTAATGTAACCGAAATAGAAGTTCCAATTGAATAGTGAGGATTCTTGAAAAAATTTTATTAAAGGTATATTATGAGCACTTAATGGGGGGAATAGTATTCTCTCTTTTTTGGGCTTTAGTATATGTTTATTTAAATTATAAAAAAGAGCAATAATAGTTACTACTCTAACTGGTAAATGTTACTTTAATGAAGAAGCAATTAATAATAAAACTGTAGATAAGAAGGCATATACTAATTTTGTATTAAAACAGATAGATATTGATGCTAAAGATGATGAGAGAGTAAGTTATAAAAGGACATTTATAGTCCTTTTTTCTTGTTTATATTTAGAATTTATTCTAAAATAGATATTGGTGAAGTAACATGTATTTAGAAATAGATAATGAGAAATATAAAATTAATGTAATAAAAAAAGCAAGGAACAAAAATACTTATATAAGGGTAAATGATAATTTAGAAATTGTAGTCACTACTAATATATTTACTACTTCAAAACAAATAGAAAAGATTATTAATGAGAACATAACATCAGTTACTAAAATGATCAATAAAACAAAAGCAAAGAAAAATTATGCCTCATCATTTTATTATCTAGGACATAAATATGATATTGTGTATGTAAATTCCGATACTATTTCCTTTGGTAATGATAAGGTTTTTATTGGAAAGAGTGTTAATGTTGACAAATATTTAAAAAATGAAGCTACTAAATTATTTAAAAGTAGATTAGATAAAGTCTATTCAGAGTTTTCTAGAACTATTCCGTATCCAACATTAACTATTAGAAATATGAAAAGTAGATGGGGAGTATGTAATACTAAAACTCATAGAGTAACCCTTAATTTAGAATTAATTAGAAAAGATATAGTTTGTTTAGACTATGTAATTGTACATGAATTATCACATCTTATTCACGCTAATCACTCTAAAGAGTTTTGGATGTTAGTAGAAGAAAATTGTCCTGATTATAAAAAGATTAGAAAAATGATGAAAGAATATTAAAAATATATTATAATAATTTTAGGTGATAAATATGCTTATAACTAGTTTAGATAATGATAGAATTAAAAGTTATATAAAGTTAAAAGATAGAAAATATAGAAAGAAAACAAAAACTTTCATAGTAGAAGGAATGCACCTTGTGCTAGAAGCATATAAAAGTGGGAATTTAATAGAGTTAATTCTTGAAAAAGATGAGGTTTTACCAATTGATGTACCAACTATATATGTGACCAATGAAATAATTAATAAGATTTCTTCACTTGATAATCCATCAAAAGTAATGGGACTATGTAAAATGAATGATAATAAAGAAGTAACAGGAAATAAAATTCTTCTATTAGACGGAGTACAAGATCCTGGTAATTTAGGTACAATTATTAGAAGTAGTTTAGCTTTTAACGTTGATACAATAGTTACTAGCCTAGATACAGTTGATTTGTACAATCCTAAAGTACTTCGCTCTACTCAAGGAATGATATTTCACCTAAACATAGTAAACATGGATTTAACAGAGGCAATTACTAAGTTAAAAAAAGAAGAATATCCAATATATGGAACTAAGGTTGAATATGGAAGTGATGTAAGTACTCTTCCAAAAAAAGATAGAAGAAAATACGCTCTTGTTATGGGGAATGAAGGAAATGGAATAAGTAGTGAAGTATCAGCTTTGTGTGATAAATTTTTATATATTGATATGAATGATAAAGTAGAAAGCTTAAATGTTGCGGTTGCGACTAGTATTCTATTATATGAATTAAATAAAAATGTTGACTAGATTTAATGTATTTAGTCCAATTCCAAAAGTTAAGTTTAAACTTAATAAAAATAACACAGGGGAGTATTATAATTCAACTAGAAAAGCAGCTTTAGAAAATATAAAAACTAAAAATAATAAAGAAATACTATTAGAAGGTTTAAATATATATGATAAATATCTAAGCGATTATACAAACACTTTATATCATAATCTTGAGACTTTAGAATTTAAAATCACAGATAGTATTAAATGTGATGGCTATTATAAATTAGATTGTAAAAATAACTTATGTATTTTAAAGGATACAAGCCTTTTACCTGCATATCATGAATTAATACATATTGCATCTTCTTACTATAATGAAGATAAAAATGAACTATACAGTGGTTTTTTATATTCATCTAATTTTGGCATAAATCTTGGAGAAGGAATAACAGAGGGATATGTTGAACTGTTATGCAGTAGGCACCTTAATAATAACTTTTTAACATATAATTATGATATAAATGATGATTCTTGTACTACATCTTATTTGTATGCAAATATACTTGCACATCAATTAGAAATATTAATAGGAGAAGAAGAAATGAAATATATGTTTTTTAATTATGGGTTCTTTCCTATAAATGAGTTTATATCTAAACACACAGATCAAAAAACAGCATATAAATTTTTTAAATATTGTGATATTGCTGCAATATCTGATTTTCATAGAGATTTAATTCTAAATGCATATATATTTAAAGCACAAAATATTTTATATGATATATGTAAAAATTACATGCCAGAAAAGCAAATGGCTCTAGAGAGATATCTTGTATATAATTTAAATATACCAACTTGTGTAGCACTACAAGAAGAAATACAAAAACGTCATATAAAGAGTTTGGAGGTATAAATATGGAATATGTATATATTGGTAAAATAGTTAGTACTCATGGTATAAAGGGTGAAATTAAAATAATTAGTGATTTTGAATATAAAGATAAAGTATTTAAAAAAGGTATAAATATATATATAGGGCAAAACCATTGCCATGAGGTTATAAATACATATAGACATCATAAACAATATGATATGATAACTCTTTCTGGTTATAACAATATAAATGAAGTCCTAAAATATATGAAAAAAAATGTATATATAGATAAAACAGAGATAAATTTTGGCAGTGATATACTTATTTGTGATATAATAGGAATGGAAGCATATGTTATGGATAAATTTATAGGGTATGTTACTTCAATATATAATACAGGAGTTAACTATAAAGTGGTTGAAATCATGAATGATGGTAAGAAAACGCTTATTCCATATCATAAAGACTTTATTAAAAATATTGATGAACCAAATAAAAAAATAACATTTACAAGGGAGGTATAGTATGATTAGAATTGATATATTAACACTATTTCCTTCTATGTTTGATGGCTTTTTAAATGAATCGATTATAAATCGTGCGATAAAAAGAAACCTAGTTCAAATTAATGTAATTAATTTTAGAGATTATACACTAGATCCACATGGAAAAGTAGATGATACTCCATATGGTGGGGGAGCAGGTATGGTTCTTACTCCACAACCTATATTTGATGCAGTTGAAGACTTAAAAACAGAAAATACAAAAGTAATTTTACTAACACCAGATGGAAAAACATATAATCAAGAAATGGCTTATTCGTATTCTAAAGAAGAGCACATAATACTAATATGTGGTCACTATGAAGGATTTGATGAGAGAATAAGAACACTTGCGGATAGTGAAATCAGTATTGGTGACTATGTTTTAACCGGTGGAGAAATACCAAGTATG
>ERZ779737.2266-NODE-2266-length-12958-cov-2.581338_pt1 | contig 12958 bp, 16 predicted proteins | sample MGYA00511889_ERZ779737 | MGnify/ENA primary metagenome ERZ779737 (study PRJEB29588, sample SAMEA2163575) | human gut metagenome | biome: human gut; feature: human-associated habitat; material: faeces | place: Denmark | collected 2008/2010 ...
TTCATTTGAGCCTATTTTTTCGGCTCAGTTTTTTCATAGATTACTTGACACTACCCTAATTTTAAATGCAACAACTGTTCAGGTTATCAGATTGCGAAAGTAAAAACCTTGCAAATGTTGTGCGTTTGGGCAGCGACAGGAGCAATGTCTATTTATAGCTAAAATTTTCACACTATATGGTTTTAGGAAGTTGTTGCATTTACGAAGTAATGGTTTGCTGTTCATATTTATCATCTCCTTTTGTAGATTTGTTTTTATTCTAGCATTAAAAAATTAATCGAAACATCGATTTAGCTTACATTTTCCTTACAATTTTGTAAGGTTGTGAATTTTTTATGACAGCAACTTGAAAATCTGGGCAGTGTATTTTATAATTTAATAGTAATTACAAAAAATGGAGGAGGGGAATAAATGGTTGAATCAATCAACGAATTGCAAAAAATTATGGACGAAGACCTTTCTGAAAAAAGAAAAGTTAGTCCGCAAAAATGGGCTGGTTTTGTAGAAAGTAGTGTTGTGAATTTTTTTGATGAGCACAAAATAGAAAAACTCTCAATAGAAGACGGTAACGGAAACAAAGCTAAGCTTGTTCGAACGAAAGACAATGGCATAAAAATCGAATATTCATCGACAGTTTTGATGTAAAAATACATTTAACTGAACGAAAAAAATAAAAACTTATGAGTGAGAATCTCATAAGTTTTTTTTATATGTGAGGTAAAAATATTTTTTAAAACGATATACCTTGCAAATTCAAATGAAACAGGCATAATACAGCAATTTGGGATTTGATTAAGAAATTACAGGTGAAAAATTCGCTTTGAATGAGCAATAAGTTGGAAATTTGTAGATTTTTTTAACAACTAGTCCAGTACCAAAGTGTGATAAAGCATTTTCGACACAAATATCGTATCTGACTTCTGGCGAAAATAGTCCACTGGTGCAGTAAATTTATTAGATGGCGAAGCCGTAGGACTCTTTGAAGGTGTAGCCATAGGACTCTTCGAAGGTGTCGCCATAGGGCTTTTTGATGGACTTCTTGAAGGAGTTGCCATGGGACTTCTAGAACGCGTAGCCATAGGGCTTCTAGAACGTGATGGACTTTTTGACCGTGTTGGAACTGGGCAGATGTTTCCTTTTACCACAGAACGTCCACAAAAAATATCAGAAGTATAAGCGGTTGGGACTAGGACGCAATCTAATATATCACACGCGCTAAACACGCTTGATGAAGTGCTTGGATTGCTTGTTCCTCCGTAAATAACAGATGTCAATCCGGTGCATTTATAAAAAGCAGAAGTTCCAATAGAAGTAACCGATTTTGGAATTGTAACGGAGGTTAAACTGTAGCACTGATAAAATGCAGCATGCTCAATGGAAGTAACAGAATTTGGGATAGTTACCGAAGTTAATTTGACACAAGAATCAAATGCAGTATTGCTAATGCATTTAACTTTATTAGGTATGGTTATTGAGGGTAAACTTCTACAGTTCCGGAATGCACCAGTATCAATAGAAGTAACGGAATTCGGAATGTTCACAGAGGATAATTTGTCGCATTCACGAAATGCATAGTAGCCAATAGAAGTGATGGAATCCGTAATGGTTACCGAATTTAATTTTGAACAGTCAGTAAATGCATACTTGCCAATGGCTGTAACTCCTTTTTCAATTGTTACAGATTTTATAGAGTTTTTATATGATTCCCAAGGTGAGTTAGTTGATAAACGATCAGAAGACGAATAATTCGTCATAGCCCCCGAACCAGAAATAGTTAATTTACCTGAACTTGTGCCCAAGTTCCAGTTTACGTTGTCGCCGCAAGTACCGGAGTATGTAGTTGCTAATGCAGCCTTTTTCTTTTCCGGCTTAAAAATATCACTTATTTTCGTTTCAAGGGCTTCAAGAGATAATTCATTTGGACGAGTCTGAACCGGCACGGGAGTAAGAACCGCGGGTTGGCGAACGTTTTGAGGCACAGCAACCAAATCAGCAGCTTGAACCGGTAGCGCGAACCTTGCGCTCAACACTAGTGATAACATTAAAAATATTGCTTTTTTGGCCATAAAAAACACCTTCTAGAAATAAATACATCTAAAAGTATTATAAACATTTTTTAGCAAAATTCAACTTCTTTTTCCAGAATATACTCAAAAAGCTGTATACAAAGTGTTGTAAAAAGACTTATGCAAATATCGTTTCTAGTTTTTCAAGTTGGTTTGACAATAAAAAGTGGTGATAGCAACAAAAAAGGTGGGATCTAAATTAAGGAAACGGCAAAAAAACATTTGCTCAAAATACGCTGTATTTTCGATTTAGGTATTACTACAAAAAATTAATACATAGAAAAGATTGGTGAAAAAGCAGAGGGGGAACGGTAGAGAAGTGAATGTTTAGAGTGAATATGTAAAATAAACACTATAGATTTTTAGTTTTAAAATAGTTGAAAATCCAATAGGATGTTATTCACTTTTGTAACTACAATAAATATTATTATAAAAACACTTATCTTCACTTGAAAAATAACTAATTTGTCTGCAACCACCTGCACATACATAACCTTTATCGCAATCTTTACATTTTCCATTGAGCATATCGAACTTAAAATTTCTGTTATATGAAAAAGCATCTTTTTTGTGCCAGATTTCATTTAAAGAGTTCTGACGTAAATTACCTTCGATAAATTTTTCACTGTAAAGTGATTGACATCCTCGTACATTACCGACACTATCAATACCTACATTAAATAAACCAGCGGCACAACCGGTGAAATAAGAAGTTCGCTCTAATTTAGTTGAACGAATATTTATGTCATGCTTATTATAGTAACCAATGTTATCTGCTGCAATTAAAATAGGGGTGTCGCCTAAAAATCTTTTTTCGTAAATAAATTTTGTTATCATAGGTACTTTGTCGACGCTTAATAAGTACTTTTTATTATCTTCACATCTGCCCATTGGTGAGGCTATTTGAAGTTGCCATAAATAGACATCTAGTTTTTTTAAAATTTGATACATTTTTTCGAGTTCAGCGAAATTCAAATCAAGAATGGTTGTTACTATACCTATGCGAAAATTTTCTTCTTTTAATTTATTGATAGCATCTATTGCATTTTTGAAAGAACCCTTTTTATTTCTAATAAAATCATGTGTTTTGGACAACCCATCGATTGATATTCCAATATCTTTTATACCAGAATTTCGTAAATCTTGGATTTGCTGTGGACCTATTTTGTACGCATTAGTAATTATATTTGCATCAACGCCTGCGGATATAAAATGTTTAGCTATTTTATACCAATGAGGAACAAGTAATATTTCTCCGCCAATAAGAGTTACATGCTCGTTCCCCATTTCTATAAGTTGGTCAGCGATATTTAGGCATTCGCCCTCAGAGAGTTCATTATGTCTACGTTTTCCCGCACGTGAGCCACAGTGTAGACACTGCATGTTACATAAAAGTGTCATTTCCCAGGTTGCGTATTTAGGATAGTATTGCTTTCTAAAAACTGGGTAAAAATTATTTTCAAATAAAATATTAAAAACCTCCCGAATAACAACTCAGTAGCTTAATTTTTGATTTGAGAATTTTAAATAAGCATAAAAAATTCAAAATAATAAAAAAGAGGGAGCAAAGATTAAAAATTAGCTGTTAAAGTTTATAGCATAGTCTGCGTTGCAACCATCACCACAGTCTGGACCAGCGCCACTAGATGTATACTCATCTATATAGTCTAGATATGGTTCGACAATAAAATTTAAATAGTTCGACTCATTTGAATCTGTAATAAACATATTAGCCATGTTTTCCAACCACCGTTCATATTGTAGTTTTTGTTGAAATGTTTTACGTTAAAAAATTTATTAACTTGTAGTTTTTACTATGTGTTATTACATGTTGCTCCCTCCTGTTAAATAAAATATATAATTTTATTTAATATTAACCTCATAAGCGAATTTTAAAGTTTCAATTAAATTATTTTTTAATTCTTCACACTTAATTTTTTGATGTGGCAACCCTTTATTGGTACAGCCTTTACTGCATATTGGTAAAATATTGCAATTTTTGCACTCTTTATAGTTATAAAAAATGTTAGGCATATGAAAGTTGTCACTAGTATATAAATTATTAAATTCTTTAAAACTTGCTATGTTTCCGACTTTTTTCGAAGCATTTCCAATATCACGGAAACATTTATACATATTTCCAAATGTGTCAATTACATATGAAAACAAAGAAGCTATCTCGCAATAATTTGTTTTAGGTGTAGGATAATTTAAGTACGATAATGTAGGAAAACCTTTAGCGTTTAACATTGTTTGATATTTAAATATCAGACTAGCATATTTTTCTGGTATGAAATAGTTAGTTTTAGCAAGACTACAATTACCTAGGTAGCCAAAGTCTAACGTACATTTATCTAAGCCGTTAGTTTTAAGTAAATCAAAAAAGATGTTAATGTCAGATTCATTGATTTTACCAATATCTATACGTATTGAAGTATTGATATTTTTGGAAAGCAATTTTTTTATATTTTCAATTATTTTATTGAATACGCATTTTTCATTTTCGTAGTTTATATTTTCTTGTGAATTATATAGCTCTTTTTGCTCGTTTATAATGATTTGAACTTTTAATATTCTAGCCTTAATCATATCACCAATAACGAATTCGTCGATAGAACAAGCGTTTGTTATTATTGCTGCCTTGTAAATTACACCTTGTTTTCTACATATGTTTATAAACTTTTCTGACATGCTAAATAAAAGTTCACTAGATTTAAACGGTTTTTCACAGTACCAAGTAACATTGATATCAAATTTATTTTTAGCTGCGTTTTCGACGGCATTAAATATGGCTTTTTGAGTTTTAGTGGACATATATTTTTCTGAGACAGTGTCAGACCAACAAAAGCTAGCAACAGTGCATGTAGGTACAATAATTAAATTTAAACTTTTATTTCCGATTTTTTCCTGATTCTTTATTGATTTTAAATGCTCAAATTCGTCATAGTCATCTTCTATAATATAGTTTCCTAATTTCATGAGCTCGACTGTTTTAATATTTTCTATTGAAAAATGGTCTTTTTCGCAATTATCCAAAATATTCAAAAATTCTGAATTTGCTTCGACTAACGCACAAGTACAGGAGTTAAATGCTAACGTTTTTCCTTGATGTTCAAAAATCAGGTTATATTTGGAGGTTTTCATAAGTTATACCCCTTTATAGAACAAGAATATAGTTGAAGAAAATAATAGCAGCAAGCATAAAAATATAACACTGCGTTTTTTACATTTTATTGCTTCGATTACTGTTTTTCGAGCACTTTCTTTATAGTTTTCGTAATTTTTATTATTAGCCAAAGGGCAGTTAGTTATAATGTCAGAAAATGGATGGGTACCTTGGTTTTCTTGAGATTGCAAAGCTAATTCTCGTACGCTTGTTTCGGAAGAGTCTTTCAAATCTACGTTTGCCCCAAATCCTAAAAAAAGAAAACACATTTGTCTTAATGAAAGTTCAAAATTAGAGAGTAATCCTTTTTCGTGGTCATTGTAAAACTGCTGATAACTTAGACTTAAAATAGGATCTATTGAGTTTTCTGTAAGAAAAAGATTTTCGTTATACAAGTTATCCTCAAGTTTAATATCAATGTGTGGTGAACAACTAAAAAACTCTTTAGTAATGCGAAAAAGTTCATGTAAGAAAGTTGTTTGTTTACCATGAACGTAAATGTGTTCATTTAAATCAATATTGTTTTGTTGTAATAAATTCAAAGTTTTGCTAACATCTAATTCAACTATTGCAGCTTGATAAAGTGCTTGTTGTTCCGGTGACATTGCAATTGTATGCAAACTGACATTATTTATCAGTAATGACAAAAGAGTAAGTAAACTGATTAGTTTTTTCAATATACTTCACGTCCTTAATTTTATTTTTTTATTAAGCTTTTTCAAAAATCATATTAGCTACATTAGCAATGCTTAACGAGTTTTTAAGTATAAATTCTTGTTCAATGTTAATTTGGTATTTTTCTTCGATATAAATAAAAAGTTCGGCCATTATAAGACTGTCCGCATTTAATTCTTCAATTATCAAAGAGCTATCATTTAAATCGAGTATATTCAAATTTAAATATGTACTAAAAAAAGTTTTTAAATCTGATTTTATTTCTTCAATTGAAAATTTTTTTACAGTTTTATTTATCAAATCTACTTTAATATAATTTTGAGGCTGTTCTTCAATGCATTGTTTTAAACGAAATTTTCTTACTTTTAATGCGGAAGTTATCGGAAACGGTCTTGTTGTAAAATAAATAACAACAACTTTTTTATTCAAAGGAAGATTATTATTCGCCTCTATGACTTTTTTCGTTAATAATTCTTTAATGTCTTCAGAAAAATTTTCTTCACTAAGTGAAATAACAATTGCAGGAAAATCATTTATTCCCAGAATTGTATATTGTACGTTGTTTTCAAGAAGAGGTGCAAAATACTTTTCTAATTCACCGGGACATATGTTTTCTCCGCTAGAATTAATTATCACATCTTTTATTCTATCTCGAAAGTAAATATTTCCATTCTTGATTTCAACTAAATCTCCAGTCTTTATAAAGTTACTGTTTTCAAAAGTTTCTATAGGAATCTCTTTACCGTTTTTCAAAGTCGAAGCATAAATTCCGTTACCTGAAATTAATAATTCACCAATGCCTTCGTTCAAAATTTTTCCATCTGTTGTTAAAATTTTCATAGCACAACTAGCTGTATGTAAATTTCCTACCGAGCCATTCATTCGGCTTTCTTCAGTTTGCCCAACATTCAAAGATACCATCCCAGCTTCTGTCATTCCGTAGCACTCAGAAAAAGCAATTTGAGACTCGTTAAATAATTTTATTACTTCCGGAGAAGTGTGTGCACCACCACAAATACAGAATTTCAAGTTTTCACTGAGAGTTTCTCTTAAAGCTTTAGCGTTTTCACTTTTATATTTTCCTTTTATAAATTTAATTAATGCTTCCCAAATTAGTGGTACCGCAGCAGCCCAAGCGACGTTTCCTTCGTTGATAGCGTTTATAAACGAACTTAGCGTAGTTTTTTCGCACATTACGTTAGTTACGCCAACAAATGAATAAGTTAGCAACATTATAATTCCAAAAATATGATGTAAAGGCGGATAAACTAAAAATTTAACACTATTGTCTATTAACATATCTTGCGCAGGAGCTTCTTTTAGGATAGAAAGGACCGATTTGAGCTGATATATTATTTGTTCGCCAGAATAAACGACTATGTTGAAATAACCTGTTGTTCCAGACGTACAAAGTGCAATTTTATTTGCAAATTTTTTGTTTTTTATGTTTTCATCTGGTGTTAACTTTGAAGAAATCGCAGTTTGAAAACTTATAAATTTTACAGAATCAGATTCAAATGGAGCGTCAGTTACAACTGCAGCTAATTTTGAATTTTTTACCACATAGTCAAAATAATCGGTTGAGCCGTTATTGTCTAAAAGCATAACGTTAAGATTATTTTTTAATAAAGCAAAACAAACAGCTAAATAATAGGGATGGTTTGTTAATTTTATTCCTACCCAAGAATTTTCTGCAAACTCTGAAAGTTCTCTTTGGAAAAAAGCCGTTAAAGTTTCGACTTTTTCAAAAAATTCTTTATATGAATAAGGTTCTTTTTTATTACGTAAATAATATTCGCAAAAAGTATTATTTTCATACTGATTTTTCAAATAATCGTAGTAATTTTCGAAGCTAGTATAATTATTAAGTGTGTTTATACATTTGTTGAACAAAGTTTTACAAGTTCTCATTGCTATCGCTCCTTAAATTAATTCTTTAATGTATGTAATTTTGTATGGTTCCATTTTTTTCGCCTTAAAACAAGTCTGAACTTTTTCATTAAAATTATAGGCATAGGCAGTTATATATTTACAACCGTTTTCTTTTGCCCACTTTTCGCAAGCATTGTATAAATTAAAACTTAACATTGTTGTTCTATATTTTTCGCTTACAAAGCCGTCATACATGTATCCATATTTGTCGAATTCAAAGAAAAAACCTGGTTCATTTATTGATACAGCAGAAAAGCCGGCCACAATATTACCATCTACACCTACAAAAATTTTACATCTATCAGAATTAATTATTTTTTCGTAGTATTCAGAATATTTATTTACTTTAAAATTTCCTTTTGAATATTTGTTCCTTCCATATTGATCTTTCAAAAATTCTGCGTGCAAATTTATTAACTGAGAAATATCTTCTTTTTTTAATTCTCTTACAGCTATCATAAATTTCCTCCTAATATTGCAGCAAGCGACTAATATTATGCTTGCTGCAAAGAATCGATTAAAACTTAACAGTTAGTAATTAAAATAAATCAGGTAAAAGTATCTCCGGGACAACCATCAGCACCGTCACAAGAACAGGCAAATTCACCCAAACAGGTACAATCTGGGCCTATGAATTTAGCTAATAAATCTGGTTCAACTAAAAAAGTCATGTTTATCACCTCATTTGAGTAAGTTTTCAAGGTAGTTACGGCATATCTGCTGCAGAACAGAACGTTTCATCACAACCGCAGTTTGGACTTTCAGGTGTATAATTACACCCACCACCAGGACCTAAAATATTGATTTGTTTCGGTTCGACTAAAAAAGTCATATTGTTCACCTCCTTGGGGACAATCTAACCATACATATTACCATGCCCAGCCAGTTTGGCATTCACAAGTATCAAAATCACGTGGACAATTGTCGACATAACCATCGCATCCACAACCGCCACCTGGACCAAAATTATTGATTGCCTTAGGTTCAACTAAAAAAGTCATATTTCTCACCTCTTTTCAACATAAGCAATAAACTATGTTGTCAAATCTGCACAAGTTTCGTAAGCAGCGTCACAGTCGCACAATGGTTGACAAGGCCCGACTGTAAACAATTTTGTTTGTGGTTCAACTAAAAAAGTCATGTTTCTCACCTCCTTTTTTTCTTCTATGTATTTTCATTTTTTTTAATCACCCCTTTCCATTAAGCTTTTACAGAACGAAATAAAGCCTCATATTTTGCTTTTAACGATTCTATTAGACCGTATTTCCATTTTTGACAAGAACAACTATTTGAAACAGTAGGACATCCGCCCATGCAAAGCGGTAAGACGTTACACCGCAGACATTCTTCATTCTTAAATGGAGTAAACAGCAAATAATTAACTTGTGTCATTATGTTTTTATCCGTGACATCAGACATATCTTTTATATTTCCAATGCTCATATTTTTGTCAGACATATCGTGCCAACATTTATATAGACTACCATCTGGCGCAATAACCTTCGAACTTATCGCATCAGCACCGCAATTGTTACTTCTGGCACGAGGATAAGATGGATAATTATTAGGGTTAAAACCTTTTTCTATCAAAGTTTTCTCAAAATCAACGAATTTCAATGCATAATCTTTTGTAGTTAAACAATCGCCGCTAATAGATTGACAGGCTTCTGTTGAAGACTGAACATGTCCCAAATAAACATACGCGTTTTCTAACTTGTAATCTAATAATATGTCTAATAGTTCTTCCACGCGTTCTTCGTTAGTTTTGTCGACATTGATTCTAATAGCAACGTTTATTCCAGAATCAAGCACTTTTTTTACATTCTTTAAAATAATGTCGAATGTAGGTTTAGAACTGTTTTTTAGTTTTCGTCTGTTGTTGTGAATATCAGGAGGACCGTCAATTGTAATTTGAACTTTATTAATTTTGTATTTTAAAAAGTTATTAACAGTTTCATCATCAATTAAATAACCATTTGTAACGATTGCCGCGGAGTAATATGTGCCAGTTGTTTCGCAACTTTTTAGAAATTGTTCCGACAGATTCCATATAACATTTTTAGCTAGCAAAGGTTCTCCGCCGTACCACGAAATATGAACATTTTTTTTACGTTCTGCAGCCTCTTGAACCTCATTACAAACTGCATCCATAACGTCCTGGGCCATGATTTCATTTCTTGTACTTTCATAACAATATGGGCAAGCAAAGTTACAAGCAAAAGTTGGAGCAATAGTCAACCCTAAGCTATCTGTTTTAAATTTTCCTTGATAACTTTTAAATTTTAAGAATTCTATCTCATCAAAACAGTCATCAGTTATGAAGCCACCTTTTTTCATATTTTCAAGAACGCTCAGGTCTTCTTCATTGAGATTTTTTTCATGAAAATTATTGTGTTCTATTTCATTTAACAAACGAAAAAATTTGTCATTAACTTCCGCTAATGCGCAGGTCATGCTGTTAAATGCAAGTTTTTTACCATTATGGCCGAATAAAATGTTATAATTTGAGGATTTCATAAAAAACAACTCCTTGTTTTAAATTTTAATTTTTATAAACTATCCAATTTATTGCGTATGTAAAAATTAGTGCTCACATTGTGTTGTGTACAGTCGCTTGTAGCCATCACATTTTTCAAGTAGTTCGTCATGTTTACCTACACTAACAATGGCCCCACTTGCCATGTATATAACCTTATCAGAGTGCTTTAGCGTGTACATTCGGTGAGATATGAGTATGATTAATTTGTTTTTTATTTTGCTAAGCTCTTTGTAAATTTTAGCTTCAGATATTGCATCTAAAGCTGAAGTTGGTTCATCAAAAATAAGTATAGGTGCATCAGAAAAAAATGCTCGAGAAACAGCCAAACGTTGCCATTGTCCTCCGGACAACTCTAATCCATCAGGTTCAAATAATTGTGTTAATGAGGTTTCATATTTTTGAGGTAAGTTCTCAAGTAAATTATTAATCAAAGTTTTTTGAGTAGCCAATTTTAATTTTTTTAAGTCATGAACATGTGACTTATTTCCGAAAGCTATAAACTCGTTAACAGGGACTGCAAATTTTTGAAAGTCTTGATATATTCCAGAGAACATTTTTCGATATTCTACTAAGTCATATTTTTGAATATTTATGCCATTTAAAGAAATATATCCGCTTGTTGGCACGTAATGGCGAAGTAGCAGATTTATTAATGTAGATTTACCACAACCATTTTCTCCAACTATACTAACTTTTTCTCCAGATTTGATTTTAAAATTAACATTATGTAATGCATTTTTTTGACACTCTGGGTACCTGAAAGTTACATCGTGAAATTCTATAGTGTAGCACTTATGTTTTTTTACTTTTATTGATGATAATAAAGTTTTTGTTATATTCTCATCTAGAGCCAAAAACTCAAAAAGCTGTTTTATAAATAGCGTACTTTTATAACTTTCAGACATTTGAAAAACAAACTGTCCGCATGCGGCCTGAAATGAAAGAATGATTCCACTGTAAAAGACGAAATCAGAAATGCCAATCAATTTGTTTAAGGTGATATGTATTATGTAACAGACCGAAATCAGGATGCCTAAAGAAGAAATAACTTGAGATAGAATAATTTTTTTTGCTTCTCTTTTGCCAAATGTTTTCCAATTAAGCAAAATATTATCAAAATTAAATTTTCTTTTTTGACAAAATTTATTTTCTAAATCAAAGAGTCGAATTTCTTTCAAATAAGTTTTATCGGTCAAAACATTAAACCAATAAGAATTTTTTCTTTCTAACTTAGTGTTTGCGTTACATGTATCGATGAACTCATTTTGAGTTTTACACTTTATGAGAAGCGCTGGAAAAGAACACAGTGTTAGAATTAACACAATTTCTAATTTAAAGCAAATTAATATAACCATAACAGAGACTGCTTCAATAATGGCTACGAGCAAATTAACAGTTGTCGTAGCTAGTTTAAAACACTCAGTACTACTATTTTTCAAAACATTTGAATATAAATCTTGGAATTTCTGAGTAAAGAAAGTTTTGTATGAAATTTTTTTGATTTTTTCCAATATTTGTGCTTGTATATCAAAAGTTAATTCCAGTCCAATTAAATGGAATAAAGTGGAGCGGCATATTGATGCGATTTCTCGTAGTCCGATTAACATAAGATATAAAGTGCAAAAAAATATTAAAAATCCAGAGTGGTAACTACTTAGAGTAGAATCAAAGCAGTATTCAATAGTTTCAATAATTTTCTTTAATACAAATGAAGTTAACGGAGTTGTAAAACCTAAAATTACCAATAAACCAATGGAAGTATATATCAACCATGGTTCTAAACGTGCGAGTCTTTTAAATATAAATTTATATATTAGCCATAATAATTTCATTAGGATTATTTACTCCTTATTTACTGAAAAAAATTACGAATTCTTTGTAACACAAAAAATAAAAAAACTACACCAACTAGACCCAAAATACCAAATTGAATCATTGGTACCTAAACTTTTAACAAAAAAATCTTAACTTAGAATTCTTGCTAAAAACTATGGGCCAGATGTGTAGTAATATAATTTTTCAATTTTGTTTGAATTAACTAATTTTTTTGCAGGTGGGGGGGGGGTAATTTTTACCATATTTGCTGCGAGGTTAAGAATAAATTTAGACATAATTACTCCTCCTAGGAATTACAATGCACTTTACTAAATTTTTAAGTTCATTATTAACATGACTAACAGCTTTCAAAACACCTTTTCCAAGATAACGACTACCCCCATCACGAAGTTCTAAAGCTTCTCTTTCTCCAGTTGAAGCTCCACTTGGAACACTTGCTCTTCCTATTATTCCGTTTTTTAAAATAACATCTACTTCAACAGTTGGATTTCCTCTAGAATCTAAAATCTCTCTAGCTTTTATATCTTGTATTTCTGTCATTTTTATTCCTCCAATTTCCAAATCGTTTCTTTAAACTCATTACCTCGAGTTTCAAAATTATCATATTGATCCCAAGATGCTGATGCAGGTGAAAGTAATACAGTATCATTTCTTTCTGATATTTCAACTGCTTTTTGTATTGATTCTTTTAAAGAGTCAAAAGCAAAACATTTTATATTTTGTTTATCAGCATAAAAATCTATT
>ERZ779737.2275-NODE-2275-length-12937-cov-4.040211_pt1 | contig 12937 bp, 9 predicted proteins | sample MGYA00511889_ERZ779737 | MGnify/ENA primary metagenome ERZ779737 (study PRJEB29588, sample SAMEA2163575) | human gut metagenome | biome: human gut; feature: human-associated habitat; material: faeces | place: Denmark | collected 2008/2010 ...
CTGGAAAAGGAACTCAAAAACGAAATCATTGCAAAGTATGCCCTTCACGAAGGCGACACCGGTTCTCCCGAGGTTCAGATTGCTCTGCTCACACAGCGCATCAACCACCTCACCGAGCACCTCAAGACTCACCAGAAGGATAACCATTCCCGTCGCGGTCTGCTGAAGATGGTCGGTAAGCGTCGCGGTCTGCTCAACTACCTTAAGGAAGTTGACATCGAGCGTTACAGGGCGATCATTGCATCCTTGGGCATCAGGAAATAATTTTATACAACAAAAACGGAAGGGCGGGGCGGAGTTACCCGCCTTTCTTTGCAAATTTGCGGCGGCGGATTGCGGAGCAAGCAAAATTTTTAGGGGTCATAACGGCACGGATAAGTGCTTCGGGGCGGAATTTTCGTGCATTGCGTGTGACGGTTAAAAATTTTGTTTGCAAAAAAACGTATGCGCCGCATACAGAAGCGTTAAAACTGTTTATTGCGAAAATCATTCCGAACATGCGGCAAAACAGCGGACACGCTGCAATTGAGAGCTATAATTGAAAGGATATAAATAATAATGCAAAAGAAATATTTGATATAAATAATATTTGTCTTATGGGAACTTCTGTAGTAAGTGGAAGAGGAGAAGGCATTGTAATAAATACAGGCTTTAATACATATTTAGGTAAAGTTGGTAAAGAAGTTAATACAAAAAAAGAAGTAACTAATTTTGATAAAGGTATAAAAAATATAACTAAATTATTAATAAGGTATATGGTTGTTGTGTGTCTTGTAGTAATTGTTATAGATGGTATAATTAAACAAAATATTGGTGAAGCACTTTTGTTTGCGTTATCAGTTGCGGTAGGTATTACACCAAGTATGCTTCCAATGATTCTTAATGTTAATTTAACAAAAGGAAGCAAAAGTTTAGCAAATAAAAAAACACTTGTTAAAAATATTGCTTCAATTCAAAATTTGGGTGCTATAGATATTTTATGTACTGATAAAACAGGTACGTTAACAGAAAATAATATAACACTTCAAAAATATATAGATGCATTAGGTAATGAAAATGAAGATATATTAGAGTATGCATATTTAAATAGTTATTATAGTACAGGCATAAAGAATTTAATTGATAAAGCAATTATCTCATATGGTAAAGAACATAAACTTGATACTACTTTAGAAAGGTATGAGAAGATTGATGAAATACCATTTGATTATAATAGAAAAAAACAAAGTGTTGTTGTAAAAAATAAATCAGCATATAGAATGATAACAAAAGGTGCACTAGAAGAAATAATTAATGATTGTGATAATGTAGTTATTAATGATGAAATTAAGAAAATAACAAAAGAACTTATAAATGTTATAAAGGATAAAGCAATGGAACTTGCGAATAATGGTATGCAGGTTATTGCTTTAGCAGAAAAGAATGATTATCCAGGAGATTCAAAATTTAATTCAGAATGTGAAAAAAATATGACATTTGTAGGATTTACATGTTTCTTAGATCCTGCTAAAAAAGATGTAAAGACAACAATATCTAATCTATATAAAATAGGCGTTAAAACAAAGATATTAACAGGTGATAATCCATATGCTACAAAAAATATTTGTAATTTGGTAGGACTTAATGGTAATGATATATTACTTGGTAGTGATATAGACAAAATGAGTGATGAGGAATTATCAAAAAAAATAGAAGATATAGATGTATTCGCAAGAATGAATCCACTTCAAAAAGAAAGAATAGTTGATTTGTATAAGAAAAATGGACATGTAGTAGGATATATGGGAGATGGTGTTAATGATGCTCCTTCACTTAATAAGTCAGATGTTGGAATATCTGTTAATAGTGCATCATCAATAGCGAAAGAAGCAAGTGATATAATTATATTAAAACAAAGTTTAAAAGTTGTATATGATGGTGTGATTGAAGGAAGAAAAGTATATGGGAATATTATTAAATATATGAAAATGGCATTAAGTGCGGATTTTGGTGATGTTTTTAGCATTATGATTTCAAGTATATTTTTACCATTTTTACCACTTCTTCCAATTCAAATGTTACTTCAAGATTTTATATACGATTTTTCTCAAATAGGTATACCATATGATAATGTAGATAAAGAATTTTTAATTAAACCTAAAAAATGGGATACTAAGGGAATATCAAGATTTATGAAGGTAATGGGTATAACAAGTTCAATTATAGATGTTATATCGTTCATAATATTCTGGTTTGTATTAGGTTATAATAGTATAGATAAACAAGCATATTTTCAAACAGCGTGGTTTGTAACTTGTCTGGTAACAGAGCTTATGATTATATACAATGTTAGAACAAGTAAAAAGCCTTTTATAGAATCAAATGCAAGTAATAAATTAAATGTATTAACTATTTTTTCACTTGTTTCATTAAATGATGTTGTTTCTAAAATATAATGCATTTTTGTACCATATTTCATATTATTAAATTCTTCTTTTGTTATTATTTTATTAATTGTTTTTGAAGCATGTTTTTTTTCTGTAATAACATTTTCAATATTATTTTCTTTAACAATTATTTTTTCATTATTTTTGTTTATATAATTTTCATATGTCTTTTGTTTATTTAATTTATATTCTTTACTTATATAAATATCATCTAAATTAATATATTTTATATATGAATTTAAATTATATCTTATACTTTCTAAAATATCTTTAAAAGATTTATATTTTAATCTAATATTATTATCAAGTACTTTATCAATAAGTGTATTTTCTTTATCCTCTAGTGGACATACCATAATCATTTTTTCCTTACACCTTGTTAAGGCTACATAAAACAATCTTATTTTTTCACTTATTTCCTCTTCCATATACTTTTCTTTTATTAAAAACTTTATAAATGTTTCTTTTTCTTCATCTTTATAATATGGAGTTGTTATTCCATAACTTGAAAATAAAAACTTATCTTTAATATCACTTATATTAAACTCTTTATATAATCCAGAAAAATAACATATATTAAATTCAAGTCCTTTGCTTTTATGAATATTCATTATTTTAACACTGTTAGAAGTGTTTTTAGCTTCACTATATTTTATTTCTGCTTTTTTATTTCTAACTTCTTTTAAATATTCACTAAAATCATAAACATTATACCCAATACTTTCTAAAGTACAAGCCATATTTATTAGATTATCTATTCTTATTAAAATTTTATCAATATCTGTTAAAGTAAGGATTTTTTCATATATATTAAAAGTATTAATTATTTCATTTAAAACTTTGCTTGGAGAACTTAAATCTAAAGTTTCGGCGATAGTTTTAGCTTTTTCATATGTAGTAGTTTTATATATATTATTATCTTTGATATTCTTAAATATTTCTTCATCTAAACTATCACATACAAAACTTCTTTCGATACTTGTATAAAGATAAATAAATTCTTTGTCGTATTCTTTATTTTTTATTTTTATAATAATCCTTAATATATTTTCTAAAGTAATAATATCATATTCATTATTAAGTTTAAAATCAGCATAAATTGATAAAGGAATACCCATGCTTTCAAATATTTTCTTGTAAGTTTCAAATGCCGTACCACGATCCATAATAATACATATATCACTATAAGAAATATTTTTTAATACCTTACTATCTTTATCAAATACTTGATAATTATTTTCTATTTTATTTTTTATATCGTTTGCTATAATAAAAGCTTCAATTTCTTCTTTAGAATAATCCTTTAATTCATTATAGTTATATAATTCAAGGTTATAGTCATTAGCAGTTTTACCCTCTTCATTATAAGAAGTATTACCAAAAACCATACGATGAGATCTTATATAATCTGCTCCTCCTAAAAAGTCATCCATAACATAATCAAAAAGTAAATTTATATTATTTAAGACTTCACTTCTTGATCTAAAATTCTTAAGTAAATCTATTTTCATACCAGAAATATTATTACTATACAAATCATATTTATTTTTGAATATTAAAGGATTAGCGTTCCTAAAACGGTATATTGATTGTTTTATATCCCCAACCATATAAACATTATTATTTTCTATTAAACTAATAAACTCTTCTTGTAAATCGTTTGTATCTTGGTATTCATCAATCATTATTTCATTATAAAATTCTTTTAATTCTTGTCTTACATCATCATTATCCTTAACTACTTTTATAGCCATCTTACTAATATCTGTAAACTCATAAACATCTTTAGAAAATTTATAATTATTTAGTTTTTCATCAAGTAAACTTATGATCTTTATAATTATATCAACATATGGTTTTGTTAAATATATACTTTCTTTAGCACTTTTTTCATCATCATAAATAATAATACTAACTAAAGATTTTATTTCTTTATTTAACTCTTCTTTAACCTTTTTAGCATCTTCATCTAATTTTGTTGTCCTTGGAAGAGTTATATTTTTATACAAATTATATTCTTCATAAGTCTTAGAATTAATTAGTGGATATACTAAATTATATACTTTTTCATAATAATCACTATCAGAATAATTACTAAATAAATCAAGTAAATAACTTATATTAGATAATTTTTTATCTATTAGTTTTTTATATTCTAAATATAACTTTTCAACATTTTCATCATTATAAAATTCATTTATATAATTTCTTAAATATAATTCTTTATCTATTTTTAAATCTATTTTTTTAGAAATATTTAAAATCATTTCTTTTATATTTCTATCATCTTTTAAACAAAAATCATTAATTAACTTTAAAAAATTCTCATCTTCATTTTTATAAAGTTCTTCAAATATTTCATCGATAAATTTATCTTTTAAATTAGAAATAATTGTATCATCAATTATTTTTATATCTTTACTTACATTAAGTAAATAATGATATTTTTTTACAATGGATAAACTATAACTATCAAAAGTAGTTATATATGATTCTTCAAGTAAGTTTAATTGATCACTTTTTTTCTCATTTATTAATTTTTTTCTAATTCGATCTTTCATTTCTTTTGCTGCTTCATTTGTAAAAGTTAATATTAAAAGTTTGTTAATAGGTACGTTATCATTAATTTTTCTTAAAACTCTTTCTGACAATACCGCTGTTTTACCACTTCCTGCTCCAGCAGACACTATTATATTTTTACCTTCACTATTAATTGCTAAAAGTTGCTCATTTGTCCACTTACTCATAACTTTCTCCCTCTAAAAAAGATAAATCTTTTTCTATTTCTATATAATCATTATTTGTTTTAAAACATAAATCATTAAAAGGACAATAAACACATGAATTAAAATCATCACTTTTTTTAGGATTTATGCTAAATTTAGCATCTTCAATATTCTTAATTGAATTATTGATACTTTCATTTGTAAGTTCTATTATTTTATTTATTTCATTATCATTTAATACTTTTGATGATTTATAAAAACTTCCATCTTGTTTAACTTTCAACCCTTTTACTAAATTACTATTTTCATATGATTTATCAAACATACTTAAAATATGAACATTGCTATTTGAATAACCTTCAAGTTTTAAATCTTTGTTATCTTTATTTATTAATTTTTGTAAATAAAATCCTGCAAAAGAAACATCTTTTAACTCTTCATTTACTAAATATAAATAAACCGGTAATTGAAGTTTAATTCCATATTTTATATATCCTAAATCTATATCAGTATTTCCTGTTTTATAATCAATTAAAACTGCTATTTTTTTTCCTTGTTCTTCTTTATAAATAATCTTATCAACAAATCCTTTAAAAGTTATACTTAAATTATTTCCTTTTTCTATTTTAATTTCCTTTTCAAATAAATAATTATCTAATGATATATTTTTTGCTTGCTTTCTTATTTCTTCTAAAGTGAATTTTAAATCTTCTGTTAATTTTTTTAAGAAAAACTTTTCTTTATTGGTAAATTCTTTTCCTGCTAAAAAAAGTTCAATTTCTTTATCAACATCAATTTCATTTAATAATCCTATTTCTAAGATATGATGATACATATTTCCCACAATAGTTAAAAATGTTTCTTCATATGGATTTAAATTTAAAACATTAGCCATTAAAAATCTAAAAGAACATTCATTATAGTTAGATAATGAAGAATATGATAAAGTCTTTTTATTATTGATATAAGAATAAAAGTCATTTTTATCTATTCCTGTAAATTTGTTATCATAGCTATTATACATATTATCATTAAAACTATTATAAAGTAAATCAAGTTCATTTGATTTTTTATTATATTTAATTAAATCATCTATTTTTTCATTTAATTTTATCTTACTAGATAACAAAGAATAAGTTGTATTTTCATTACTAAACTCTTTTAAATTATAATTTAACTCTTCAAGTAAATTAGATTTAAAACACACCTTATTTTGAAAGTTAAGCTTATATGTTATTATTAAATTCTTAATTGATTTAATATTCTCTAAAGTATATATTTTTTCAAGGGTATTAATTTCTACAGTTTTTCTTAAATTAACTTCTGTTTTTATATTATCTGTTATATAATCTTCATCTTTTTTTGTTTTAGGTATTTCACCCTCGTTAAAATTCATTAAAAACACATAATCCAAATCACTAATAATGTCATCTATATTTATTAATTCAACATAATTCTTATATAAATTATTATCAATATATGTATGTTTTAAATCATATTCAAGTAAATCTTTAATTAAAGTATAATCATCTTCCATAATATATTTATTACATATATTAATTATTTTATCTACAATATCTTTTTCTTTAAAACTATCAAGTAAAGAAATTGTAACATTTATATCTTTATTTAAATTTTCTAAGAAAAATTTACCTATTCTAGTGGCATAAAGATTAGTCTTATTATTTAAAACAACTGGTATTTTATAAAGATTAAATATTCTTTCTATATAAATATTATAATCACTACTTACATTACATAATTTTATATTATTTATATTTACACCATTTTCTAATAATTCACTTATCTTAAACGCCACTAATTCTACTTCATCTTGTATTTTACTAAATTCATATACATCAGGTGTAAAATCTTTATATTCTTTACTAATATTAACTACACTTGTTAATAACTTTAATTCACTTACTATTTTTTCTTCTAAATCATTAAGATAATCATAACCATAAATGTATATTTTTTTATCTTTTATATATGTTTTAAAAACACCATCATAAATTAATAATTTATTTTCATCTAGTTCACATTTTAACGACACTAACTTATTTAATTTTTTACTTTTATAAGCTTTATCACTAACATAATAAATATTATCAATATACATCTTAGCTATATCATATTTATAATTATATTTGTTAGTTAAATATTTAATCGCGTTGTAATCATAACTAAAATATAAATGCTCTTTTATTTCATTAAAATCCATAAACTTTATGTTAAAAAATTCATTTTCTTTTTCTAATTTTTTTAATAAATACTCTTTAACACTTGGCTTACAAATAATTATATTATTATCATCTTTATTCAAAAAATTCATAAATACCTCCTTATCAAGTATACTTTTTAACTACATATTAAATATATCATATTTATTTTATTAAATCAAGCAATAAAAGTACATTTGTTCGATATTTACAGATTAATTGCCATTGTAATTTAAATCATAAAAAAACTTTGTATCAAATACAAAGTTAAATTACCATTTGGGGCGATATATGAGGATCGAACTCATGCATACTTGTTCCACAGACAAGCGTGTTAACCACTTCACCAATATCGCCATAAAAATTATTACTTTTATATGATAACATTAAATTAACACTTTTGCAAGACTTAACATATAAACTTTATAAAAATTTAGTGAAAACATAATAAATTACTTATTTATCCTGTTATAATAAAAAAGAAATGCTAAACTTCCCATCCAATCTGGGAACCTCAACACTTCTTTATGCAAGTAATATACCATAATTAAATAGCAATGTCAAATCAGATACATCAATCTACTAAATATTCTATTCCAATAAATAAAAATAATACACATTTTTATTATTTATAGTTATTAACCCATTCAATAAAAAATGATAAACATAACCTAATATGGGGAGGAAAAATATTATGAATAACTATTATGATTATGATTTTAATAATTATAATTACTCTAATAATAATGTAAATAATAATATAGATCCATATAAAGGATTTATACGTGGTAATATATTTGATAACTTATATGATCCTTATAAAAATTATAAACCATACGAATTAAACCCTAACAATGAAAAAGATTATATGATGTTACTACTTCAAATATATGATTTTAACTTAGTTGATTTAAATTTATACTTAGATATTTACCCAAATGATGTTAATATGCTTAATTTAAGAGATAAATATTTAAAAGAATATGAAACTGCTAAAAAAAATTATGAAACAAAATATGGTGCTATTACAACATATAGTGAAACACTAAATAAAACACCATGGAATTGGGACTCATCTTTTCCTTGGGAGGTGAATAAGTAATGTGGAAATATGAAAAAAAATTACAATATCCTATTAATATAAAAAGAAAAGATCTAAAAATGGCTAAAACTATTATTACTCAATATGGTGGTGCTAATGGAGAACTTGCTGCTGCTCTTAGGTATTTAAATCAAAGATATACAATGCCCACAGATAAAGGAAAAGCTCTTTTAACTGATATTGGTACAGAAGAACTAGGTCATGTTGAAATGATTTCTACAATGCTTTATCAACTAATGAAAGATGCTACTATTGAAGAATTAAAACAAGCTGGACTTGATACTCATTATGCAGAACATAAAAAAGCACTATATCCAACAGATGCTAATGGTGTACCTTTTACTGTAGCATACTTTGCCACTACTGGTGATCCTATTGCAGATTTGTCTGAAGATATGGCAGCAGAACAAAAAGCTCGTGCTATATATGAAAACTTAATTAACTTAACAAACGATCCTGATGTTATTGCTCCACTTTTATTTTTAAGACAAAGAGAAATTGTTCACTTTACTAGATTTAAAGAATTATATGATGAATATATAAATATGTATAAAAAAAATAGTTAAAAAACTATTTTTTTATTGAAAGTAATATAAAATTATTAATACTTATACATATTAAAGCTAAAGATATTATTATATAATTTATTAAATAATACATATTATCTACTTCATACGTAAAATCATTAATTGAGTTAATATATCTTTGAGAAACAATAAAAACATAAATATATAATAATATAACTAATATATTTTGAAATTTATTATTATTTAACTCTTTACTTTTACAACCATAAAAATATAAATCAAGTAAAAGATAAATAAATACAAATATGATAAATATTGTTCCAATAAATTCTAATTCTTTAATATTGGGTATTAATCTTATAAGTCCTACCATAAAAAGAAGAAATAAAACGTTTCTTAAACGATATATAATACTACTTAACTTATTCATTTTTAAAAAAATCCTTTCTTAAATCTTCTTCCTGTTTAAATAAATCTTTAAACTCTTCTCTTAAACTTACAATACCTTTATTTATAACATCAGGATATATAGCAGTACTATTTTTTATAGCTTTTTCTATATGTTCAATTGTTACTATTTGTTTATTATCAAAAACAGCCTCAGAAAATGCTTGTGTAAGAAGAGTTAATGCTATATCAGGATATCTACCTTCTGTTTCATAAACTCTATTAAATTCTTTTGTAATATCAACAATAAAAGCCATTATTTTTTCTTGAATAAAACTTGTATATGCTAATTTAGCATTCATATTTTTTTCTATTTTAGGAAGAGTACCCATAAGGATTTTTATAGTCATTTCCCTATCTGGTTCTTCAACTTCTATTTTAGTAAATCTTCTTACGAATGCTTTATCTTTTAAGATATATCTTTCATATTCATTTGATGTTGTTGCCCCAATTACTTTAATATCACCACGACCTAAACCTGTTTTAAACATATTTGCAAAATCAAGGGCATTATCACTATTAGAATTAATTAAAGTATGAATTTCATCAACAAATAAAATAAACTTTTCTTTTGTTTTTATCTCATCTATTAACGCTTGAACTCTTGTATCACCAGTATCTTTAACTGTACCTACTAAAGCCTGTGTATCTATTTTTACAATTTCATAACCTTTTAAAGCATCAGGGACTTCTTCTTTTTGTATTTTATATGCAAGTCCTTCCACTATAGCAGTTTTACCAATACCAGGTTTACCAGTTAATATAGCAGATTTATCTGGTGTTAATAAAACTAATATTAATTTTTTTAACTCTTCTTCTCTTCCTATCGCTGGATTAGTTATATATGTTTTTGAAGTAAAATTATCTCCATAACGATTTATAATACTATATTCATTTTCTTGCATAAAAAATCAAGTCCTTTCACTTATATCTTATACTATTAGTATAATTGAAATTTAACATTTATACAATAATTTATTTGAACTTTTAACTAATTTAAGTTATAATTATTATAAGAATAATATATGAAAGGGGTAAATATATGTATTTGTTTTTTCTTATATTTGGAATTATATTTATTTTAGCAGCAGGTATATTTATTAATTATATATATGAATTTTTTCCAATAAACAAAGTAACTAATTTTATTTATTCAACAAATAATAACCATTTATTTAATGATATTAGTACGTTAAACATACCCATTATAATATGGGGACTATTTGAACTTCCAATTTTTGGAAAGAATCCTAATTTTATATTTTCACTTCTTACAAACTTATTTATATCATGTGCCATTATTTATATAATAAAATATGGAAGTGAAATACTGTTTAATAGAAAAGATAATTTAGTTAATATTATATCAATTGTTGTCGCATCAATTATAGGAACATCCGTATCAATTTTAATCTTAAGAATTACACCAATATTTAATTTTAATATTTATATATCTTTAGTTGGTTATATTCTTATTGTAATTGCACTTATTATAAACAGATTAAGTAATAATTAAAAAAATAGACTTCAAAATTAAATTTGAAATCTATTTTTTATTTATTTTTCAAATATATAATATTTTTTCTTTCCCCTTCTTATTATGTTATATTTTCTATCATTATCAATAATATAATTTTCATCATTAATAACTTCACCATTTAATGTAATTGCGTTGTTTTTAATAAATTCTCTTGCTTCTCTTTTAGATGATGCTACAGAATTAGAAACTAATAAATCAATTAATGGTATATTTTCTAATTTTAATTTATCAAATTGTTTAAAGGCATCTTCTATTTCATCATCACTAAGTTCATTAACATTACCTGAGAATAGGACTTTAGAGATATGTTTTGCCTTGTCAAACGAAGTTTTACCATGAAGGAATGTAATAACCTCTTCAGCAAGTTTTTCTTGTGCTAGACGCTTTTCTGGGGCTTTAAGATGGTCTATTTCTATTTGTTCAATTTCTTCTTTAGTTAAAAATGTTAATTTTTTTAAATAATCAATAACCATTTTATCATCAGTATTGATTAAATATTGGTATAATTCATAAGAAGAAGTTTTGCCTTCATCAAGCCATAAAGCATTACCTTCAGTTTTTCCAAATTTAACACCATTTGAATCCACAATTAATGGCATAGTAAAACCATATAATTTAGTATCTAACTTTTTACGTGCAAGTTCAATACCTGTAGTGATATTACCCCATTGATCTGATCCTGCTACTTGAAGAGTTACTCCTTTATCTTGATATAAATGGACAAAATCCATTGCTTGCATCAACATATAAGAAAATTCACAATATGTAATTCCCTCATCTAATCTTCTTTTTATTATATCTTTATCTAACATATAATTAACATTTATGTACTTTCCATATTCTCTAAAGAAATCTAAAAAGTTAATATCTTTAGACCAATCATAATTATTGACAACATCAAAACCAAATATTTCTTTAGCTTGTTTTGTTAAGCCATCAACATTTTTTAAAACTTGTTCTTTAGATATCATTGGACGTTCTTTACTTGGTTTTGGATCACCGATTAAACCAGTAGCACCACCAATTAAAAGAATAGGATGATGACCATATTTAGCAAGTCTTGATGCGATTAAAAACGAACTAAAATGTCCAATATGCATTGAATCAGCAGTAGGATCAGTTCCTATATAAAATGTTAGTTTCTCATTATTTAATTTATCCTTTAACTCTGGATCGCTAAAATCCTTAATAAGTCCACGATACATTAAATCTTCATATAAATTCATAAAAATACCTTCCTTTCAAAAAAAATATTATAAATATAGAAACGAACTTTTCGTGGTACCATTCTACTTTATAATATTAATATTACCTTTTTCTCTTAACGCGAGTAACGATTTAGCTTAAGAATTGTATTTCATTTTATAAACTTGATTCATTTTCATCAACCATGAATTTTCTAAATTACCATTTACAAAACTATTATGTTTCCATCAACACTAAATTTATGAATTAAATATAACACAATAATATATATAAAGTCAAATGTTATTGACATTTTTGCATAAAAAAAATCATTAGCGACTACCTATTTTAGCATTATACTATCTTCGGCGTTAAAGAGCTTAACTTCTAGGTTCGGGATGGGACTAGGTGTACCCTCTTTGCTATCGTCACTAATGAAATAAAATTTAGAGAAATAATTCTCTGAAAACTAAGATAATGTATAAAATCAAAATATATAACCATTAATATCAATTAGGGTTAAATCCTCGATCTATTAGTATCAGTCAGCTCAACATATCACTATGCTTCCACCTCTGACCTATCAACCAGATAGTCTTTCTGGGATCTTACTTGTAAACAATGGGAAAACTCATCTTGAGGGAGGCTTCACGCTTAGATGCTTTCAGCGTTTATCCTTTCCATACATAGCTACTCTGCACTGCCACTGGCGTGACAACAGATACACCAGAGGTATGTTCATTCTGGTCCTCTCGTACTAAG
>ERZ779737.2276-NODE-2276-length-12923-cov-2.953062_pt1 | contig 12923 bp, 11 predicted proteins | sample MGYA00511889_ERZ779737 | MGnify/ENA primary metagenome ERZ779737 (study PRJEB29588, sample SAMEA2163575) | human gut metagenome | biome: human gut; feature: human-associated habitat; material: faeces | place: Denmark | collected 2008/2010 ...
ATAAATTCTAAAATTTTTGTTCGCAGCGAAGATAGAGATTTCAATTATGAACCAATTTTTGACTGCTTACACATTTTAGTTGCAAAATCTTCAAAAATTAAGATCACATCTTGCCAGTCAATTCGATAGGTAGTATCTGTTCCATTTCGCTTTACTTTCATAAATTGATAGCCTGCAACGAACTTTTTCTCTAGTAGACTGTATGGACGATTATCAAATGAAAATATTCGAAATTTTCTTCGATTTTGCAACATGACAATAAAGACATCTCCATCACTTGGTTCCCTATGAAGTTGCTCACGATTGGTGGACAAAACCCGGATGTGCTTATAACGCATACCGGTAAAATCACGAACATAATAAAAATGATTAAAACTGGTAACACTCAAGTTTCTCTTCCATCCGAACTAAATCACGATAGCTTAAATTCTTTTGAAATAAGTGTAATCCATTGCTGATGCGAATATCAATCCAAATTCGAACAAGGTTGTCATTATTACTTTTTGATACTGTTAGATATTGGTTACTTGTCGCAAATTTTCCCTCTTTTTGACAACTGGAATATCATCAATCTGGACTTCAACTATTTTTTTCCGGATATCCTTTAACCATTTCTGAAAGATGTTATAAGGAACTTTGTTCTTTAAACAAAACGATTGGAGAGATTCTCCATGAGGCAATGCCTCGGTCTGGTACTGAAAGTAAAACCTTTCAAGATCTTCACTGCTATACATAATTCTATAAATTTGGTTGGCAGCGAAGGTATTCATTTCAATCAATAGCCTTTTTTTGACTGCTTACTATTTATTAAGCCTTATATAAAAAACAGAATCATCCACTTAAACATGAACTTTTTTATAATTACTAAACACCAGTTTTCCCTTAATTGAACTCATCGCTAAAAATGCAAATAAAGAAGCAAATTCAGAATACCCCCAAATTCCTTCAGTATTAAAATTTACAAGTAATAACAAAACCAAAATATAGCTAGTCAATAAATTATAATCAACAGCAAATAGAACAACAATCAATAACAATACAACAATAATTAATCCTATAATACCATTTTCTGCCAAAACAATAATATAATAATTATGCGGTGCTGAAAAATAAGGTGAATAAAAATCACCTACAATACATTTATCTGGATATACCCGTCCCATTCCTACGCCATAGTACGAAGAATTATAATAAGTTATAAGACCTTTTTCAAAACGTTCCATCCTGCCATTTGTAACATCTCCATCCGCTCTATCGTTGCGAGACAGCACTGCATCTAATATTCCTGTATCAGATAAGATAAAAAGCAAAAAGAGCATTAATGCAATAGATACAAAACGTTTTTTTAAAGAAAATACAACATAATAATAACGATAAAAATAGCAAAAAGAATATAAAGCCCAAGTCAAGATTCCACCTCTGCTTAAAGTCAAAACAATAGCTACAGTAGCTATTAAATATACACACAATTTAAAAAATCTAGACTCTTCTAACAACACACATAATGATCCTAAAATAACTAACACTAAAGAAGTACCAGTTGCAGCACCTATAGTTGTTGAAACCCTCATAAAATCCTCAAAGGTTTCCCCTTCAATTTCATTCCCAGTAGCCGAAGTATAATGAATCAATCCAAAAGAAAATAAAACAACCTCTAAAGACAATACAAACAAAGTAATAAACAATAATAATTTTGTTTTTTTTATATAATAAGAATTTAACGGGAAATTAAAAAATAGCCATAAAAAAAATATAAAACTAAAATTATTAATAATAAGCTTCAAGATATCATCACTTTCATTACAAATCAAATTAAGAATCGCAAATAACAAAAACAGCAGGCACAAAATATTAACCACTTTCTTTATTGCCAAATATCGAGAAGAGAAAGATATATTAATTTTATTATAGCCATACATATAAAAGAAAAATAGCACATTAAAAACATAAAAATCAAAATAACCTAAGTCTATATAAAATATGCTTTCTATACTATCAGGAAGAACCCAATGAGTAATCATTGGAATTATCAATATATTTGGCAAAATATTATCTAAAGAAAAAGACATTACAATACATTATTATTCATAGTTCGACAATATAATCAAGAAATTTAGATGTCACAAAATTCCAATCCTTAGTATCTAAATCAATCTTATAATAAACTTTATTCTTGTTAGACATAGCCTTAGACAACTCCAAAACAAAGGAATCATAATCATGTGCTACAATCACACCAAATTCTTCTACAACATCACTATAATTATAGGCAATAATAGGTTTATTAGCAGCCATTGCCTGATAGAATTTAGCAATAACACCTAGAGTTTTCATACGGCCTTTCATATTAGGATAAGGAATTATAACAACATCTGAATTCGCAATAAAGCAAGGAACCATCTCTGGATATATACCAGGAATATATTTAACATTATCATATAGATTAATTCTGTTAATTATAGAATTATTCGGTTTTTCTGGACACACTATAACAAAATTAATACAAGGTATTTTTTGGGCAGAATAAAAAACAATATCCCAATCTATCATTTGTGCTCCAACATATAATGCAACATTAGATAAGCACAATTCTTTTGGTCTCTCGTATTTTAATTTATATTTCGCTAAATCAACCCCATTAGAGAGGACACGATAATTAACAATATCAACAAATTTAGGTACTTTTTCAGAATACAAACCTAAACCTTGATCATTAACTAGAAGCACAAGATTTGCACATTCTAACATATATTTTTCTTGCGCAAATACATATTCATTACAACTATTTATCATTAAAGGATCCGAAGGTCTATAAACAATTTTTGCCTTAGGAGAATGTTTCTTTATTTTATCCAAAAGAAAAATGCCATAACAAGATTCAAAGACGAAGACATCAGAACCTTTAAGCTTAGAATTATAAAAAGAGCTAAAAGAAGACAAAGACATTATACTTAATTTATGTCTTAACCATTTTGGCAACAACTTTCTCAGAGGACCAGGCACTGATAAAGTTGGCCATGTACAATTCAATATAGTATTTATCTTTCCTTCATCACTTTCAATAGTATATATTTCACCTTTCAGCAACTTGAAAAAACTAGAGAAATTAAGAATCTCATCTTTTTTGAAAATAGAATAATAGGGACGAGGGAAACTAAAAAAAACCACTTCATGTCCTTCTAGCGAACATCTTTCTGCAAATTTATGAAACCCTCCTTGACGTTTAGTTTTCCAATTGTGAAATGTAACAAAAGTAATTTTCATTATTATTTTTGTAATATCTGATGATAATCAATCCCTTCCAAAAATGTCCCTCGTATAAACTTTATCTTTTACTTCATCCAAACAACTATCGTAACGATTCGCAATAATCGCCTGAGAAAGTGCCTTAAATTGCTGAAGGTCGTTTACCACCTTACTACCAAAGAATGTCGACCCATCTTCCAATGTCGGCTCATAAATAATCACCTCCGCTCCTTTCGCCTTAATACGCTTCATCACGCCCTGGATGGACGATTGCCGGAAGTTATCCGAATTGGATTTCATCGTCAAACGATAAACACCGATCACGCATTTCTTCTCTTGCACCGGGTTAAAATCACCCCGATTATAATAATCGTAATAACCCGCTGTTTTCAAGACCTGATCCGCAATAAAATCCTTACGGGTACGGTTCGACTCTACGATCGCATGGATCAGATTCTCAGGGACATCCTTATAGTTAGCCAAAAGCTGTTTCGCATCTTTGGGCAAACAATAACCACCATATCCAAAGGAGGGGTTATTATAATGGGTACCGATCCGGGGATCCAGGCAAATTCCCTGGATAATGGCTTGCGTATCCAAACCCTTTACCTCCGCATAGGTATCCAGCTCATTGAAATAAGAGACCCGCAAGGCCAAATAGGTATTGGCGAACAGCTTGACCGCCTCCGCCTCTGTCAATCCCATAAAAAGCGTATCGATGTCCGGCTTGATCGCCCCCTCTTGCAGTAAAGAAGCGAACGCACGTGCCGCCTCGTCCAAACGAGCATCCCCTTCCGGGCGACCGACTATAATCCGGCTTGGGTAAAGATTGTCATACAATGCCTTGCTCTCCCGCAAGAACTCCGGAGAGAAGAGGATATTCCCGCAATTGAACCGCTTCCGGACACTTTCCGTATAGCCGACCGGGATAGTGCTCTTGATCACCATGATGGCCTCCGGATTAACCTCCAGCACCATAGCGATCACCTCTTCCACATGGCTCGTGTCAAAGTAATTCTTTACCGGATCATAATTGGTCGGGGCGGCGATAACCACAAAGTCCGCTTCCTTATAGGCAGACCGGCCATCCAATGTCGCCGTCAGATCCAGTTCCTTCTCTTTTAAATACTTCTCGATATAATCGTCCTGTATCGGACTGATCCGATGGTTGATCTTATCCACTTTCTCTGGGATCACATCAACAGCGATCACCTTATGATGCTGAGCCAGCAAGGTCGCGATCGACAGGCCAACATAGCCCGTACCAGCCACCGCAATCGTATAGTTCTTCATTGTTTATATCTTCTTATTGACGAATAAATAATCGATGATAAAGCACAAAAATCCTAGCGTTAATAAAAGCCCTCTCCTGCTTTCCTATGCCCAAACCATAAATTATCAGCAGTGTCATCACAAATGAGACGAAAGAGGTCAGGACCAGATTCATGAAATTGTCGTCGAAATAACCTTTCACAAAAGCCGACAAGGCGTAACAGACCAGAATAACCAGCAGGTTTTTCGCAACAATATTGAAGGTAAAATAGCCCAGGCTGTAATCCGGAACCAGCCGCTTCAGCAAAAGGATCCGCACGAACAGCCCAACAAACACCACCAGAATCGCAGCGAACATGATATAATAGGGCTCATAGCCCAGACGCAACACGAGGTAGGATAATGGCATCTCACACATCATGACCAAACAGATCACGATCTGGAACAGCATGATTCTCCCGGTCGCCTGCATGGCGGTCACCAAAGGACCAGCCATGGAATTGATAACCGCCGCCCAAAGCGCATAAAACAGGAATTGCGAGGTATAATCCGGTACCTTCCCCAACCACAGGCTCAACAAATAATCCATATTGATCATGATCGGGATGGAGATAAGGCTTATCAGGAAAAACGAGAAGCGGCAACCCGCATAGACCAAGTTAACGGACTCCTCGACATTCCCCGCCGGTAAGCGTCCAATTCTGACGTGCCACCCGCTTTTCAGGCAGCAAGCCATAAATAAGATTAAAATTCAGTTGATATTTACAATTTGTTAGCACTTATGCCGATGGTTGAGGGCATAAGTTTTCCGTAGTCACGGTTGCCCGCAGTTATCTCGGCAAAGAATTTCTTGAGGTATTCCAGGATAGAATACCCCTGCAGCTTGCAGGTGGACACGACCGAGTGGTAGGCCGCGCTGACACGCGCCATCTTGTCGCTGCCGAAGAAAAGCGAGTTCTTCCGCTCGTTCGCCAAAGGCCTGATGCACCGTTCCGCCAGGCTGTTGTCTATCGTGTAGTTACCGTCCTTCCGGTAGAGGAAAACCTGCTTCCAGAAGTGGTCGAGGTAACTGACCGCCTTTTTCATCAGGCTTCCGTGCCTCGGCGCGTTTTCGGATTTCATCAGGTCAAGCAGGCTTCGCATACCGATTATTATTCCCGTTGTTTCGGCGGAGTTCCTTAACTGCCTCACCTGTTCCGCACTGAGATTTTCCTCTTCATACTTCTTCTCTAAGGCATAAAGCCTTCCGATATATTCAAGGAATCTGCGGGCGTTCACGTCATGCTCTATCTCGGCGGCGTACTTGAACTTCGCCCTCACATGCGCCATGCAGCAGACGTGGTCGATGTCGAGCATCTCGTTGTCCAGGTACAGGTACACGTTGTACCCGTCCGTCTGCAGCGCACGCAGTTCCCTCCCTTCCAGGATGTTCTTCAGTACCTTGCGGCCGCGGGAGCCGTCCTCGTAATAATAGACGGCCACCTTCGCCAGTCGGTTCACCAGGCACCATATATACTTTTTCCGGTACTTCCCGCCGGCCTTAACCCTGCACCACGTCTCATCGCAGTTCACGACGGAATCCTTTTCCAGACACTGGTCCTTAAGGTATTCAATCACTCCCCTGAAGAACTGGGAGCCTTTCTCCAGCCAGTTGGTTACCGTCTGTCTTGACACCCGCATCCTTTCCTGCAACAGGCGTGCCGTTTCCCTATAGACCGGAATGTCGAGGAAGAAGCGGTTGTACACGAGGTAGGCCATCAGGCCGGGGGCGGCATGCGTCCCGGGGACACTTTCAACTATCGGTTCGCCCTTCTCGGTGTCCATGGGGAAGTAACCGCACATGACCTTACCCTCCTTGTCCCTGTAGACAACTATCTCATGCGCATGCTCGGTAATGACCGTCTTTTGGTCATACGTGTATCTCGGATACGTCTTTATCACGACAGCTCCTTCGGGCAGCTTGCCCAGGTCGCTCTTGTGGTACACGTGGTTGTCCGCGTCCATCGTGCGGTAGGTCTTGCCCAGACGGTAAAGGCGGCTTTCCTTCTGGGGAGCTGCCTGGCTGCCAGCTACATCCGTGGTCCTATTCTCCACATCAACGTCAAGACTGGCGGGCAGAGATTCCGGAGTGCCGTCAAAACCGCCTTTCACGTCCGTATGCGGGGCCGGACGGTTTTCGTCGTCTTTCCCTTTCGCCTTCGTGCCTTTCTGAGACTTGCGGTCGAACATGTGCCCGCGTCCGGCCTTGACCTCACTCCGAAGTTTCGCGGCCTCCTCCCTTTCCGCCTTGAGCTGTCTCATCAGTTCGGAAATCTGGGCGGCCATCGCGGACATTGCCTCATTGTTCTTACGGAGCTGTTCCGTGAGCGCGGAAAGCTTGTCCGTCAGTTCGGCGTTCTTCCTGTCGCTTTCCTTACGGGCGGATTCCATCTCGTCCATGCGTTCACGCTGGTAGATGGCCAGCTTTATCAATTCATCCCTGTTCATGTCGGCATAGTCAGCAGCCACGGGACGGGGCGTGTTCTCCCAACGCTCCAGCCTGCGGGCCGATTCTAATATGAATTCCTTGTCCTCCATTAGCTATACCGATATTATTTTTACCTTATAAAGGTACGAAAAATATCTGATACAGCCAAATAAATTGTAATATAATTATTTGATTTTTAATGTCTTGATAACGGGAGATCCAAGCAGTACCACCACGTCGTCCCAGCTGACGGAGAACACTGGGAGGTCTCCCTCGTAAGTCACTTTCATGAACTTGTAACCCTTTTCAAAACGCTTCTCGTAAAGGCTGCACGAGTGCCGCTCGTAACCGTAAAGACGCACCGTTTGCAAGTCCTTCGACATCATGATGTAAACCTCGCCCGCTTGAGGCTCACGGTTCATCTGCTGGCGTATCACCGAGAGCACACGCCCGTACTTGCAACGCATGTCATGGAAATTGCGCAGGTAATAGAACCTGCCAAGTTCGCTGATGCTCAACATAGGCCCTCCAACTTCTCAACGAGACTTCTCAACTGCCCGTAGCTTAAATTCCCCTGACGCAGGCGCAGCCCGTTGCTCACGCGCAGGTCCACTAATATACGCACTTCCGTAGCCGGCTCTTCCTTCTGTTGGCCTTCTTCTTTGGGCTTGTCCGTTCCTGACTGGGAAGGACGGCCGGATACGTTTACTTCCACTACCTTGTGCCGGGTATCCTTGTACCATTTCTCAAACAGGTTGTAGGGGACATTGTTCCTGTGACAGAACGTCTGGATGCTCTCCCCCTTCGGGTAGGCCTCACTCTTGTAACGGATGAAAAGCCTTTCAAAATCTTCACTGCTGTACATATCGCTAAACTTTTTATGTTGACAGTGCGAAGGTAGCCACATCAGTCTGTCAGCGCAATACGTCAGTTTTGGACGCTTACAAAACGTCCTATTAAGAAAATACGATAATTCTACGCTAAACGATCCACTAATCCCGCTTATAGACCTCAATCTTGTCCACCTTTTCCTTGAATTGAATCGGAGTAATTCTTTCTAACTCTTTAAGGGCAATGCGCCAGTCGGTCGTATCGATCGTAATTGTATAAGAATAGTCCAATATCGAGGTATCTTTCACCTCAAATTCAATATTATAATTTCTAGAAATCGTATTCAACACCTCTCTCAAAGGCTCGGAGCGGAAGACCAACCGATCCTCTCGCCAAGTTGAATACTTCGTCACGTCACTCGAACGATGGATCTCAAACCGCCGGGAAGATTTATCATATAAGGCTTTATCCCCCGGCCCCATTCGAAAGTTCTTATAATTGGAAGTGTTCACCTCAATGGAACCCGTTTCTAACGCAATCATGATCATTTGATCCTCTTCATAAGCCTTAACATCAAAAGTTGTTCCCAATACCTTTATATCCATCAGACCCAGTTCCACTATAAAAGGTCGTTTCGCGTTTTTCGAAACCTCAAACCAACCTTCACCGCTCAACTCGACCCGGCGTTCACTCCATCCAAATTGTTTAGGGTAACGTATCCGACTGCCCGCATTCAGATGTACACGACTACCATCCTGGAAAACGACTTGCATTCGCTCACCTTTTGGTACGACAATCTCCTGCATGCCAGCATTAACCAACAGGTCGAAACGACGATCCATTTGCCAAAATAAGCCCGCAAACAAAAACAAGGGAATAAGGACCGCAGCGGCATATAACAAACGGCGACGGAGCTTTCGATAGCGCAATCGTTCCATGATCTTCTGGTACATTGCCATGGAAGGAATTGGGCCATCTACCCATTTCTCCTCGCTACCAGACTGGATCGCGGCCTCATCCTGATCCATTCGATGAGACAACCAAGCTTGTCCTTCTGGTGTCTGGAACCAACGCATGACCAACCTTGCCTCCTCCGGAGAAGCCTCATTATCTAATGTCCGCTCTATTATCAAACGATCCGGTTTATCCATAAACTTCCGACTCTATTTTATCATATTGACACATAAACGCCCATAAAGTATGAGTCCTATAGCCCCAAAATTAGAATGAACAGATGGCTCAACGCAGTCCTCAGCATTTTTATGGCCTGAGTATAATGACTTTTCACTGTTGGCAATGAGATACCCATCCGTTCGGCAATTTCCTGATTCGAGAGATTTTCCCGCAATTTATAAAGGCAAACCAATCGTTTTTGCTCCGGTAATTGACCGATCGCCTGGTAAATCTCCCGCCTCATCTCCTTTTCTTCCAACTTAGGCAACAATTCATCCTCGAACGGAGCGCTCTCTTGGGCCATCTCATAACATTTCTCCAAAGCTGTATCGGCATTACGGATCTCATTCAGCACCCAGTTCTTGATCATCGTATAGAGATAATTCCTCAAATTCACATTGACCATCAAGACTGGATGCGACTCCCAAAGCCTCAGGAAGACCTGTTGCACAGCATCCTCTGCCGCCTCCGGGCTCTTGAGGTAACGCCAAGCGAGGACATACAGCAATTTATGATAACGTTCATAAATCGCCGTAAACGCCTTCTCGTCGCCCTGCCTCAAACGGGCCACCAGATCCTCATCACTTATTATGGACTTTGAGAAAAAGACCATGCCGACCAACTATCCGTAATCACTTATTCAAACACCTGCGTCATGGGACGGCCAATCCACACCTGTGGTTGCTCCAAGCCAAAGATATAAGCGATGGTCGCCGCACAATCGAACTGCATCATGCTCTCCTGGAACTCATAACCTCGCTTAATTCCTTTACCCTGTATGATAAAGGGTGTTTCCATCTCCATCATTGTTTTCCCGCCATGTCCCTTCTCTATTCCTCCATGATCGGCGGTGACGATCACGATTGTCTCCTCACGGATACCAGCCTCATCAATTGCCTGTAAGATTTGTCCAACATAGCCATCCAATTCTGCCAACTTCCGGTAATAGTCCGCCGTATCGTGTCCTTTCTCATGACCCACATGGTCCGGCTCATCAAAAACAATATTCAGCAGAGCTGGTCGGGCACGCTTGATGTATTCCGCCGCATAACGGGCAGTTGCCTGCGATACAAGCGGCTTATCCGTCACATGTTTCTCATAACTCATCGCCAACGTATCAACTACATAACGAATGCCATCCCATTCATAGATCGTGCCGATCTCCGCCTCGGGTGCGGCCTCTCTCAATAGACTGAATACCGTCGGGAAAATCCCATGATCGTTCGTGACTCTCGATGGTAACTCCGGGACCTTGGAACCCCATTCCGTATAACCATGCAACTCTGGTCCGGCTCCCATATACATCGACGCCCAATTGATCGCACTCGAGGAAGGCAGGACCGAACGCTTCTTCAACGTATAGGAACCCTCCGCCATCAACCGTTTGACATTTGGCATCTCCGCCTTTTCCACACTGTAGGCACCCCAGCCATCCAGGCCGATCAATACGACATGCTTCGCCTTCCAATTACCAGCCCAAAGAGACTGCCCAACCAGGAGGAACCCGAACATAAGCGCCATAAACAACCGATTTTTCATAACAATATAAGTTTTAATCATAATCATTTTTCGACCTTCAAGGCCGTAAAGTTAAGATTTAATCCTAAGAATCATAACGATCCGGACAAATCTTTCCGGTCATCCTTGTCATCTTACGACATAAGCCGGTTTGATCGCCTCAACCAAAAACACTACATTTGCCATCAGGAAAAACTCTAGTCCTTATTAACTTTATTATTTAATTATCATGAAACTGTATTTGAGACGAGGAATCTGGATGCTCCTCCTGGCGCTTTCTACTTATGTGACGCAAGCACAAGACATCCAGCTAAAAACAAGCGAGACACAATTCGCTATTGACAGCCGAGGCTATTACACCTCCATAAAGGTAAACCAACAAGAGATTCTTGAGGGAAAACAGTATCCCCTGGTTTCCGCAGGCAAGCAAGGCGAGTTAATCACTCCGACACATTTGTCAAAATCAGGAAACCAACTGCGACTGACCATGTCGGATGGAGGAAAAATCACCCTTCGCTACAAGGAGGCAGATACGCATGTCCGTTTAGAAGCCAGCGCTGTTCCAGCCCAATACGATATCCTGCTGTTCGGTCCTTTGGGTGTACGCCTCAATGAGGTCGTTGGCGAGGTCGTCGGAGTCGTTCAAGGTGAAGGACTGGCTTTCGGAGCCCAAGCCTTAAACATCAAAACTACCGCCGGATTACCAGACGAGTATGCTGAACAGATCACGACAACATTCGGTTACCAAGGCGAACCGGCTGTTCTCTCGGTCAGTACCGTACCAGGTTACAAACAGGCAGCTACAAAGACCGCATCAGGCGCGGTATTCCAACTCGCCGCCCGACGTCGAGACCGGGAAGAATACCGTCAGGTTTTACAAGTCAAGCAGTCGTGGACTTTACCTGTTAATGGAGAGGACGGCGTGATCAAAGGTGCGGCGATCGCCCTTTTCGGTTGCGAGCGCGATAAGGCTCTCGAACGGATTGGCGAGATCGAGGTCGCCGAGCAATTGCCACACCCAATGCTGAAAGGCGAATGGGCCAAGATATCCAGGGAATCCATGAAATCTTACCTCATCTCCGATTTCACGGAAAGCAATCTCGACCAGACGCTAGAGAAGGCAAAAATCGCCGGCTTCGACTATATCTACCATGAGGGGCCATTCCTCGATTGGGGGCATTTCAACTGGGACCCTAAATTCTCCAGTCAAGGCGATAACGGTGTCAAGGCTATTGTCGACAAGGCTAAGGTATCAGGAATCGGTGTGGGAATACACTGCCTAAGCAATTTCATGACAACCAACGATGCCTATGTGACCCCTGTTCCCTCCGAACATCTGTTGAAACAGGGCAGGCTAACCTTGATTGATCCGCTCGACTCGAGCCAAACCGAGATCCTCATCGAGAAATCGGATCTCTTTGCCGTACCGCTGACACTCAATGCGCTCCAGATCGACAATGAGTTGATCTCTTTCGGAAAAGTAGAGGAACAAGGCGAGCGGCTGCTCCTGAAAGATTGCGTACGTGGCGCTTGGGGCACAACCGCCACAACACATGAGGCCAGCGCTCCATTATATAAGTTATGGGATTATCCCTACAAGACGCTTTTCCCGGATCTGACCCTGCAAGACGCATTCTCTGATCGTTTGGCCGAGATCATGAACAAGACAGGACTTTGCCAGATCTCTTTCGACGGACTGGAGGGCTGTTCTTATACGGGACAAGACGAATACGCCATGTCGAGGTTCGTCACCCGTTTCTTCAACCAGATTAAAACGCCCCTGCGTAACGACGCCAGCCGCTTGAGCCATAACACCTGGCATATACACACCTATACCAATTGGGGAGAACCGTGGGGCGAGGCGATGCGAACGGGACAAGTGGAAAGCCGGATCAAGAACCAGGCTTTCTATCGCCGCAACCTTTTCCCAAGAATGCTCGGCTGGTTCCTGATCCGACTCGCCGATCGCCGACAGGAATGTACCTCTCTTGAGGATCTGGAATGGGCCATGTCTGAAGCGGCCGGTTTCGACGCGGGCTATGGCATGACCATCCGGAGTAACACCTTCCGTCGGCATGGCCAGATCGATCGCTTGTTGGAAGCCATCCATGACTGGGATTACTTGCGTGAGCGGCAAGCCTTCACCGACGAGCAAAGAAGTCGCCTGCGCGACCCCAAGACCGAATGGCATCTGGAACGGCTCGACGACAAGAACTTCAATCTCTATCCTCTCTTCATCTCCAAGCATTACACCTGTAACTTGGGCGAGATGCAACCCGGCCAACCCGGCGGCGCCGATTGGGCATGGGAGACACCTTACGACGGAAATTACGCCATCCGTTTGAAAGTAGATGGTGATGGGACGATCAAAGATCCGAAATTTACGACACCCGAAGGCGTCATCAAATTCCCTTGT
>ERZ779737.2279-NODE-2279-length-12909-cov-4.406877_pt1 | contig 12909 bp, 10 predicted proteins | sample MGYA00511889_ERZ779737 | MGnify/ENA primary metagenome ERZ779737 (study PRJEB29588, sample SAMEA2163575) | human gut metagenome | biome: human gut; feature: human-associated habitat; material: faeces | place: Denmark | collected 2008/2010 ...
TCTCCGGGGATATTTAGGCCATTCCCATCAGGATGGAAGGAGTTTCTATGAAACGTATTTTTATTGCCTTATCTTTGTTATGTGTACCATTATTGGCATTCTCAGAAAATAAAATCAAAATGGTAACATACTTTCCTGTGCCGTATGTGGCATACAGTAAGATTAACGCCAGTAAACAATTAGACATAGGCTTAACATCCGCCTGTGAAATGAACTTAGGCTGTTCAGAGTCCGGAGCTTTGGGTATTCGCCCGTTGCAGGCCACTACTGTAAACCTGAACCGGGGAAAATTAGATTTAAACACGGCTTCTGCTGTAAAAAGCACGAACGTAGCTTTGGGGAGCGGTTCTGGAGAGGCGAATATAGATTTCTCTGCAAACCTGCGTATCGGCACGTTAAACAACGGTTACAGTTTGGAAGCTACGGATATGAACGTAAGTTCGCTTACATTATTTCGCAGTCATATGTCTTCGGACAGTGCGGCGAAGTTCCCTTCGTGCGCGGCGACGGGAGCAAGCGGCGCGCCGCAGGTATCTTGGCAGAAGGTAAAACTCAAAAATGCGGAAGAAGTGTATTTGGTATGCGGGAGTCCGGCTGTTTCTGACGGTTGTATACCGGAGGCTTTGTATGTTTCCACTACCCGAGAGGAGCTTCAGGCATTATGGGGGAGCAATCGGGAGTCTTTTTGTTCTGTTTGGTATAAAGGTTATAAGTATCAATGCCCTTCCGGGCTGACGGAACCAAAGCGGTGCGTAGATTCGTATTACACAACAGGCGGCGGTGCAAAAAGCGCTTATTTTACCAAACAGATGAAATCCATTGTGAATGCTATTCCTAATACAATCGCTCCGACTCTTGGTTTTTATGACACGGTGCATCAATTTTATGGGGACCAATTAACAAAGCATTATATGGGTGAGCCTATTAAAGAATGGATTATGATTCAAGAGCCAACTTACCCGCAAGTAGATGTGCTTGGCCAAAAGGTGCTAGATTTTTCGGAAGCAAGGGCGCGGGAGTTTTGCGCTACACTAACATATAAAGAGCCCGGAGAATATGGTTTATATCTGAGCAATGTCTTTACTATTACAAACGAATACGACAGTAATCTGGGGGGGACTTATTTCTATATGATTGAGGCGGGTTATTGCGCGATCCGTGAAGAAGATTCCTTTTACCGGGCGGATGTAACTTGCTGTCCGTAACGGTTTTTCAGCCGTGTAAGGGGACTCGGCAGGACGGCTCAAAAACCGCTATAATATGTTTTACGAATATTATCTTAGCTAAAAAGGAGTTTCTATGAGAAATATCACACCCGGGACCGTTGATTGGAAACGGCTGGCGGTGCCCGTTGTGCTGGCGGCGGCTGTATTATGCGCGCTGGGTTCGTATTTTACGGTATCCGCGGGCAATGTGGCCGTTAAACTGCGCTTTGGCAAAATCGTGGGCGCTTACGGCGAAGGACTGCATTTTAAACTGCCGCTGGTGGACACGATTGAAAAATTCTCCGTGCGCATTAAAAAAGACTCGTTTACCACCGAGGCTTTTTCCAAAGACTTGCAGACCGTCGGCCTGACGCTGGCCATCAACCACCGCATCCTGCCCGACACCATTGAAGCCATCTACCGCAACCTGGGGCCGGAATACACCACCACTATTTTAAAGCCGATGGTGGAAGAGTGGACCAAGGCCGTCATCGCCAAATACTCGGCGGACAGCCTGATTTCCAACCGCGTGGAAGTGGCGCGCGAGCTGGACAAAATTTTAAAAGACAAAATGGCGGAGAAGCAGGTCATCGTGTCCGACATTGCGATTACGAATTTTGAATTTTCTCCGCAGTTTTTAAAAGCGGTGGAAGAAAAACAAATCGCCGAGCAGGAAGCCAAACGCGCCACCAACCTGGTGGAAAAGGTGAAAAAAGAAGCCGAGCAGAAAATTTTGCAGGCGGAAGCCGAAGCCAAATCCCTGCGGCTGCAGCGCGAAGTGGTGTCCGACAACCTGATTAAACTGCGCCAGGTGGAAGCCCAATTAAAAGCCATTGAAAAATGGGACGGCCGCCTGCCCACCTATATGGCCGGCGGCCAGATGCCGTTTGTGATGGTGAAATAAACGGTTTTCAAATAAAGTTCGTAAAGGTATAATGAAAGGGAGACTTTTAAAGTCTCCCTTTTATGCGTTTTACGGGGGAAAAGTATGAAGAATACACTCAAAATCATTTTACTGCTGCTTGTGGCGTGCGGCGTCTATTTGTTTGTTTTTTATAAAACGCCCGAACAGCGCGCTTTTGAAAAAACACTGGCCGCGGCGCAGGCCGGCAATGCCGAGGCCGCGCTGGCCGTGGCCGGTTTGTACGCTCATGGTACGGGTGTTAAGCCAAACGGCGCGCAGGCCGCCGAATGGTACCGCAAAGCCGCCGCAGACGGCAGTGCGGAAGCGGCGTGGAAGCTGGCGGATTTGTATATCCAGGGCACGCTGGTGCCGCAGGATTTGGAAGAAGCGCTGGCGTATATCCAGCTGGCGGCCCGCCAGGGCAGCGCCCGCGCGCAAAGCGAGCTGGGCCGTTTTTATGCGGAGGGGCTGGCCAATCTGCCCGTAAATAGGGGCGAAGCGTTATATTGGTGGCTTCAGGCCGCCGAAGCGGGGGATGAAAGCGCGCAGACGGCCGAGCAGGACGCCCGGCTGGAAGAGCCCGAATTATACGAAGAAGTCAAACGGTTTTTAAGTGTGGTTAAGCGCGCGCAGGAGGGGGATACTTCCGCCCGGCTGGAAGCGGGGCAGGGGTTCCGCCTGGGCTACCCGGTCGCGCGTAATGACGAAGAAGCCCTGCGCTGGTTTACGCTGGCCTGGGAAGAAGGGGAGAAGCTCCCGCAGGCTGCGTATGAGCTCGCGCAGATGTACCAGAAAGGTGAAGGCGTGGAAAAAAACGAAGCCAGGGCGATGGAGCTTTTTGGCGCGGCCGCACAGGCCAAGAACCCGGATGCGCAGTATACGCTGGGCACGTTTGCGTACGGGGCCAATCCGCCTAAGTACGAAGACGCTTTTGCGTGGTTTTCCAACGCCGCGGCGGGCGGCAGCGCACAGGCGCAGTATATGACGGGCTTTATGCTGATGCAGGGGCAGGGGACGAATCTTTCCGTGCCGCTGGCGGTTAAATTCTTTCGCGACGCGGCGGAACAAAATTATGTGGCCGCGCAATATGTGCTGGGGCAGATTTACTGGAAAGGCCTCGGCGTGCCCGCCGACAAAAAAGCCGGCGAAGAATGGCTGCAACGCGCGGCGGACAACGGCAATGAATCCGCCAAGGCGTTATTGGCCGAAAAATAAAATTTGGCTGTATATATAAAACCCCCGGGAAAATTGCCCGGGGGTTTTCCGTATAGGGGTATGTTACAGTCCGCCGCGCGTTACTTCGCCGGTGTTTAAATCAATGCTGATCAGCGTTTTAACGGCGTGCGAGTCCGCGCCCGTTTCCACGGTGCCGCCTTTTACCAGCAGAATTTCCACCTCATCGGCTCCTTTAAGCGGAAGCAGTGTTTCCAGATGCTCGTAATCCACGCGGGCTTCCTGGTGCCACGGCTGAAGCTGGCGCAGGGAAGCGCCGTTCTTTTTGACGTTGAACGACTGGATGTATTCGTCCACGTTAATCTGGCCCACGGTCTGTCCGTTAAGCACCAGCGGGCGCAGGCGGTAGCCTCCGTGGCGGGCGGCGTACAGCAGGTCTTTTACGTGCGCCGCCGGTACGGCATAACTTTGGCTTTTGCTTTCGGAACTGCCGCAGTGTACGCCTACCAGCTCGTTGCTTTCGTTCAAGACGGGGCCGCCGCAGGCGCCGGCGCGGTCCGCCGCGCCAAATTCAAAAGACGTAACCAGCCGCCCCGGCGTGTTGGCCAGTACGGCGCGGTTGCGTACGATGTGGAACGCGTCGTCAAAATACCCGTAAGAGCGCAGTTTTTCCTGCGGGCCGGGAGTCGTTTGGGCCAGCGGGATGGGGCGCACCAGCCCGGCCAGCTCGCCTTCCACCGGGAATAAAGCGATATCCGCCATCCCCGCGTTGCCTTTTACGGTAAATTTAACGGGATACTCCAGGGTGATGCCTTCCGGCAGCGTCAGGTAAACGCAAGCCTGCGGCCCCATAATATCGGCCACGTGCGCGGCGGTTACGCCCCAAAGGTGCTTCTTGCCGCCGAACGTTTCTTCAATAAAAAAGGCCGAAGCCGAAAAAAGCGCGTAACTTTTCATCGTCGGGTCCTGGAGCAGAACGGTTGTTTCCAGCGCGCGTGCGTCAAAAGCCGCCATTTTTTGCATTTTTAAATTTGCTTTGGCCGCGCGGGAGAGGTAGCCGGACGGCGCGGTAACGCGTACTTTTTCGGCGATACGCGCGCGGGCGGCGGCTTTGGCCTGTTCCAGCTGCGCCTGCCGCCGGCGGAGCAGTTCCGGGCCGGGCTTGCGGCCCGTTTGCGAAGCGGCGGAAACCGCCCCGACGGTTAACTTGTTTAAAGAAACGGAAAACTCCGGCAGGGCTTTTTGCACGGCGGTTTTTTCAAGCCCTTTGGCCAGGTGTTTTAACTGTTTCTGCGCGTAGGCGCGCGGCGTACAGGCTACGAATGCGGCCAATAATATATAAAACAGCTTGGCATGCATATTTATTTTCTCTCCGTGCGGACCAGCGTGCCGGAAGCCACGTCCCATTCATACCAGAAGGTGCGGCGTTTGGAGGACGAACGGTCCCCCTGCTGGACCACCACGCGGATGACATCTTCCGGCCCGACGTCTAAAAACCGCTCCAAATGATTGTAATCCATAAAAGGGTAAGCGTCCAGCGTTTTAAGCAGGCGGCCGCCGCGCAGCTGCTGGATGGACTGGACGTATTCGTCCGCATGTAAAATCCCGAGCGTATTGCCGAGTAATTTTAAAGGCGTGCCGGCGGGCCCGTTTTCGTGCCGGGCCTCTTTTACCAGGCTGCGTACCCAGGCGATGGGGACGATTTGGCTGAAGTCGTTGATGGGCGTGTCAAATACGCCGTTAAACAAATTGTTCCAGCTGGCTGTTTTAGCGGCGCTGCGGGGCGTAATGCCCGCAAATACCCCCACCACTTTGCCGTCCACCAGAAAAGGCGAGCCGCAATAACCGCTGCGCACGGGGAAATCCTGATACCGGGCCAGGATGCGGTGCGCGCTGGAGAACAGCACTTCTACGTGGTTAAACCAGCCGAAAATGCCGTGTGAAAATCCGCCCGACTGGGCGACCGTATTGGCCGGGGGCAAATCATAATCCGGCTGGAGCGGGGTAATGTAGAGCAATAATTTGGACGGAATACGGAAAATGGCGATGTCCGCCCCGTGCACATTGCCTTCTCGCACCGAGGAGACGGGTACAAATATCGGTTTGCCGCGCTTGTTGTTGATGGAAATATAAGGCGAGCGGCCGATATCGTCCAGTACGTGGCGGGCCGTAACGCCCCAGGCTTCTCCGTCTATTTCTACCGCAAAAGCGGAGCCTTTGCCGTACGAGTCGGGGCTGTACTGCAGGGTAAAAACCGCGCGGCGCACCTGAACCGGAGCGGGTTTTAAGGGGCGCAGGGTGCTCAGCGCAAAATTCGGCGCGAACAGCGGCGCGGCGGTCAGAAAACCATGGTAGTTGGAAGTTTTGGAGAAAGCGACGGCTTCAAGTGATGTGCGGTTTGGGTAGAGGAGCTTTTTCTCCACGCTCTGCTGGGCCCCCTTGGCGGGCAGCAGCTTTTTTAACAGCTGCTGTAAATTTTTCTGCGCGTGCGCGGCGGGGGACAAGAGTCCGCCGCACAACAGCGCCGTTAATAAACAAACTTTTACTGCTTTCATATCATAATTCTCCTATCTCTTCCGCTGTACGTTTTTCCAAGTCCACGAGGTAGCCGTATGTGTGCGTGCGGCCTTTGTTGATGATAATTTGCGCCTGACGCGCGCCGTTTAAGTTAAATAATGCGCTCAAGTACGACAAATCAAAAAACGGATTGCGCATCAGCATTCGGTGGGAACCGTCGGCGTAGCGGACCGTGATGCTTTCAATAAATTCATCCGGGCGCAGTTTGCCCACCCAAATACCCTCAAACAGCATAATCCGTGCGGCAGAACCGGGCTGGCGGTATTCCTTCAGCAAATCATACAGGCGTGTAAACGGCACCACTTCGCTGATGCGCGATAAATTCTCTTTCTTTAACAGCCAGGATGCCTCGCGGTTATGGTACCATTGCAAGTGTTCTTGTTCGGGGGAGTAGCCGCCCACTTCAATCCCTACGGCTTTGCCTTGGTCATTAACGACCAGGCTTCCGCAAAAACCGGGTTTGGGCGTATTTAAGCGCGGAAAGTCTGCCACGACGCGTTCGGCGTTGGACGCAATCGTGCGGCGCAGCGTTTTTTTGTACTGCCCGGCGCTGAAGCCGTATGTAAACAAAAGGTCTCCTTTTATGGGCGCCGTTTCGGCTTGTACGACGGGCCGGGCCGTTTCAACCGCTTCGGGCGGCAGTTTAATCAGCGCGGCGTTTAAACCGTATTTGCGCCCCGTCAGCACAATTTCCGCCGGGAAAGACACGTCCCTCCCGTGCAGATGAAAAGTGACGGTTACTTCTCTGCCGACCGCGCGCGCAATGTGCGCCGCCGTGGCGCCCCATAAAATCGTTTTGCCTTGGTATTTTTCGGCAAAAACGAAGCCGCTTCCTTTAAACGGATGCTGTTCGCCGCGCGCCGAAACGGTAAAAACAAACTGGCGCATATGCTGTTCAAGCGGCTGTAACACCGGAGAGCGGAACAGCGGTTTTTCCATACGTATGCCGCCTACGAGACGTTGGGAAAACTGCACCGCGCGCGCGGCCGAAAGCTGCACCGCGGACGTTTTGGCGGCGGCGGGGACCGTCAGTTCCGTTATCATTTTTTGCATACCGGCGGGCCGGAGTTTTTCGCCCGCTTTAATTAAATTTTTTTGGGCAAAAGCGGCGGAAAGGGAACAGCTTAATAAAAGGGCCAGCAGGCAGGAACGCGTATTTATAAGCATAGGGTTTACAAATAACCGATTCTAAACGAACGGCGTTTACTCCTTATCGTAAATTAAATGACGGAAATGGCTGTGTATATCAAATCCGGCGGATTCGCGCGGGCGGTTCTCCGGCAAAAAACGCTGTTGAACAAATCCGGCGCTGCGGCCCGGTGCGGACGGTTTTCCGTCTGATGCCGTCCGCGCGCATTTTGTGCCGGCGCGCCGCCGCTTAATCAAAGCCTGAATATCTGCAACGAAACCCAGGCATATTACTACTCTACCCTTTTAGCGGGGCGGAAACCAGGGTCTTTTGGCCCAAAAACGCGGGTATTGTGGACCCAGGTAAAAATAGGTCTGTTTCCCTATACAAAAACCCCGGAGGCTTTTTGCTGTCGCGCTCCGGGGGCGGGTCAGTCAAAACGTCTTTTACTGCAGCGCCGGATAGAGCGGAAAGCCCTCCAAAAACTTCTTGACCCGGCCGGCGACGGAAGACAGGTACGCGTCGTCGGCGTGGTGGGAAATCGCTTCGTCAATAAACGCGGCCACCTGCGCCATATCCGCTTCTTTCATCCCGCGCGTGGTGACGGCGGGCGTGCCCAGGCGCAGGCCGCTGGTGACAAACGGTTTTTCCGGGTCAAACGGAATGGTGTTTTTATTGGCGGTGATACCGGCTTTGTCCAGCGCCGCTTCGGCGGCTTTGCCGGTGAGGCCTTTGGAGCGCAGGTCAATGCACATCACGTGGCTGTCCGTTCCGCCCGCCACCAGCCGGTAGCCGCGCGCCTGGAGCTGTTTGGCCAGCTCCGCGGCGTTTACTTTCACCTGGTGCTGATAGGTTTTAAACGCAGGCTGTAACGCTTCCCCGAAGCAGACGGCTTTGCCCGCGATGACGTGCATCAGCGGCCCGCCCTGTACGCCGGGGAATACGGCGGAATTAATGGCTTTGGCCAGGGATTCTTTGCATAAAATCAGGCCCCCGCGCGGTCCGCGCAGCGTTTTGTGCGTGGTGGTGGTAACGACGTCCGCATACGGAACGGGATTGGGGTATTCGCCTGCCGCAATCAGGCCCGCATAGTGCGCCACGTCGCACGCGAGGTAAGCGCCGCAGGAATCGGCGATTTCGCGCAGGCGTTTCCAGTCAAAAATGCGCGAGTAGTTGGAAGCCCCCGCCATAATGAGCTTGGGCTTGTGGGTAAGCGCCAGCCTGGCAGCTTCTTCGTAATCAATTTCCTCGGTGTCGGGGCGCACGTTCATGGCTACGATATGGTAAAGTTTGCCCGAAAAGTTCAGCGGATGCCCGTGCGTCAGGTGCCCGCCGTGCGAAAGGTTCAGGCCCAGCACCGTGTCGCCGGGCTGTAACAGGGCAAAGTAAACGGCCATGTTGGCCTGCGCGCCGGAATGGGGCTGTACGTTGGCGTGTTCGGCGCCGAAGAGCTGTTTGGCGCGGTCAATCGCCAGCTGTTCCACCCGGTCCACAAATTCGCAGCCGCCGTAGTAGCGTTTGCCGGGATAACCTTCGGCGTATTTGTTGGTAAGCACGGAGCCCTGCGCCTGCATAACGGCCGGGGAAGTAAAATTTTCGGAAGCGATGAGTTCCAGCTTTTCGCGCTGGCGGGCCAGTTCGTGGGCCACGGAGGCGAATACTTCGGGATCGGTTTTTTGCAGATCGGGATACATTTTTTACGCTCCTTGGGCGGCGTGCCGGACGGCATATTTTTAAGGCTTTTGCGCGCCGCGCTTTTTTTGCATATTTTCCTATGAAAATACTGCGTTATTTAATATAATTTACTAAATAGAAGTAAATAAATCCAGCAGAGGTGTAAAGAAATGGCAAAACTTACCAAAAAAGACTTTCTCAAAGACACCGTCAAACACATTGATTTGAAAAAATACAATGTGGTCCCCATGGTGGAAGCCTTTGGGAGCATGGCCTATGCGTCCCGCGAAGTGGCCAGAGCGAGCAAAATCTATAATATGATGCTTTCCGATAAGAAATGCTCCGTCATTTTGTGCATCGCGGGTTCGCTTGTGTCCGCCGGTATGAAGAAAGTAGTCGTGGATATGATTCAAAACAATATGGTTGACGCTATCGTTTCCAACGGCGCCAACATCGTAGACCAGGATTTCTTTGAAGCCCTGGGTTACAAGCACTATATCGGCACTCCGTACAACGCCGACGACAACTTGCTGCGCGACCTGCACATTGACCGCATCTACGACACCTATATTGACGAAGACCAGCTGAAAGAATGCGACGAAACCATCTATAAAATCTGCAACACCTTGGAGCCCCGCCCCTACTCTTCCCGCGAATTTATCTGGGAAATGGGCAAATGGCTGGAAAAGAAAGGCAAAGGCAAAGATTCCATCGTCTACAACGCGTATAAATACGGCGTGCCCGTGTTCGTGCCCGCGTTTTCGGACTGCTCCGCCGGCTTCGGCTTTGTGGCGCACCAGACCGAACACCCCGAGGCCCACGTGTCTATTGACAGCGCCAAAGACTTTTTGGAACTGACCAAAATCAAAATTAAAGCCAAAGAAACCGGTCTTATGATGTGGTCCGGCGGCGTGCCGAAAAACTTTGCGCAGGACACCGTAGTGGCCGCCGAAATTTTAGGCGCCGACGCCCCGATGCACAAATACGCCGTGCAAATCACCGTGGCGGACGTGCGCGACGGCGCGCTCTCCGGCTCTACCTTAAAGGAAGCTTCTTCCTGGGGTAAGGTTTCCACCGCGCTTGAGCAGATGGTCTACGGCGAATGCACGACCCTCATTCCGCTCATTATCGGCTACGGCTACCACAAAGGCGCGTGGAAAAAACGCAAAGCGTCCAACTACGTTAAATTCCTGCAGGACGAGGACGCCAAAGTGGCCGCGTTAAAGGCGAAAAAAGCCAAAAAATAAATTGTAATGCGACTCAAAACCGCGTTTATCAGTTTAGTCCTTCTGATCTGCCCGTGTGCGTTATGCTACGGGCAGCTCAGTTTTTCGGGGGTAAACGGGGAACGCGGGTACGCCGCCATGCGCGGTATATTTAAGCTGGATTTGGACAACGGCTTTATCTTTACCCCGCGGTACGGGTATTACCGTATGTCCGACAAGGAAATTGACGAGGCGGGCTCCACCTCGCGCTACGGGCTGGAAGGCGCGTATGAATTAAACGACGACTGGACCGTATTTGCCGAAGGTTTCTGGCAGCCGCAGGCCGTGGGGTATCAGGCGGTGGGATACGGCGCGGGGCTTCGCTGGAAACCGTTTTACCGCTGGGGAATGCTTAAAAACCCGCTCCTTACCGTAAAAGCGGAGCAGACGCGCTACCGCACCTATGTGGATAAGATGGGCAACGATTTGACCGGGGGTTCGTTCGGGCAGATTGAAACGGGCGCCAACGCGCAGGCATCGGCCGACGCGGGCGCGTGGAACTTGAAAGCCGCGTGGCATAAAGTGATAAAATATAGTAGCCGCGTGCCGCAGGACGTAACCTTTAGCTGGGCGGATATCCCGTTTATGACGGCGGTTGTACAGGGGTTTGTAAAAGAAGCTGCGGCGGTGCGCGTAAGCTACCGGACCGATTTTATCACGCCGTACGCGTCGCTGGCGCGTTACCGTTATGCGGAGCTCGGCGATACGGCCGCCGCCGTCAGCGCGGGGCTGCATGTGCGTTTGTGGGAAATGTCTCTTTCCGGCGGTGTGGAAGTGTTTGAGCCGCGCCGCGAATCAAACCGCAGGACGTATTTTTCCATGTCTGCCGAAGTGGAATTCTAACCGGAGGGTGCCGTGTCCAAACTGGATTTACATTGTAATATAGACGAGGATATTTTCTCGCTCACGCTTTTTTTAACCCGCCTCTTAACGGGGCTTGTGCTGTTGTACGTAACGCTGGGGTGCCTGCTTTTTTACCGCGAATTTTTGTATAACGCCACGGCCATCGGCCTGCCGCTTCCGGTGCCCGCCGGGCTGAGCCTGGCGGTGGGGGAATTGTTCCTGGCGCTTTTATTAATGCTCGGGTGGTTTACGCGCCCGGCGGCGCTGCTTTCGGTGCTGTGCACGGCGGCGCTGGCGGTGGTGTTTTTCGCCGCGGATTTTAATAAACTTTATGTGGCGCTTCTGGTGCTGCTCATTACGGCTCTTTTGCCCGTTGTGATGCTGGGCCCCGGAAAAATCAGCCTGGATTATAAACACGCGGTGCGCCGCGCCAAAAAAACGTTCAGAGGTTAAGTTATGGAAATATTTGACGAAAACAACAAATACGTAAGCCTTGCCAACAAGTACCGTCCCCAAAAGTTTGAAGATATGGTGGGGCAGGAAAGTATTTCCAAAACTCTCCAGAACGCGTTAAAACTCGGCCGCATTGCGCACGCCTATTTATTTTACGGCCCGCGCGGCTGCGGCAAAACCACCACGGCGCGCATTTTGGCCAAAGCGTTAAACTGCACCGGCAGCGGCGACAAGCCCACCCCGGAGCCCTGCGGCAAATGCCCGCAGTGTCTGGAAATTGCGCAAAGCGCGGATATGGACGTGCTGGAGCTGGACGCGGCCAGCAACACGCAGGTGGAAAAAGTGCGCGAAGCCATTATTGACACGGTGGCCCTCGCGGCCTCGCGCGACCGTTTTAAAGTGTTTATTCTGGACGAAGTGCATATGCTTTCCGCCAGTTCTTTTAACGCGCTGTTAAAAACCATTGAAGAGCCGCCGGCCCACGTGGTTTTTATCCTGGCCACGACCGAAAAACACAAAGTGCCCGCCACCATCGTCAGCCGCTGCCAAACATTCCGCTTCCGCCCGATTACGGTGGATGAAATCAGCGCGCATCTGCTGGATTTGGCCGGCGCTGAAAATATAGATTTAACGCCCGGCGCGGCGAAAATCATCGCCAAAAACGCCGGGGGCGCCTTGCGCGACGCGCTGACGCTGCTGGACCGCGCCATCGCTTTTTCCGGCGAACGCATTGACGAAAAACTCGTAGGCGAAATGCTGGGCCTTACGCCGGACGAACTGATTAAACAGGCCGCAGAAGCCCTGGTGAACAAAGACAGCGCCGCCCTGCACCAGGTGTTTGATACGTTAAAAGCCGAAGGGTTTGACGCGAACTCGTTTTTAAAAGATTTAAAAAACGCGCTGGGTGATTTGTTCTATTTTTCGCTCGGCCAGGGCGCGGAGCCGTTTGAAGGCGCCAAGCAGATTACCCAGGGCGTTTCGCCGGGGTTTTTGGCGCAGGTGTCGCGCAAAATCAACAAGATTATTGAAGAAGTAAAATTTTCCGACAATGCGCTCGTCAGCGCGGAAGTGGGTATGTTTACGGTGATGGACAGCTGTTTGGATATTGACGCATTTATCCGCCGCCTGGAAGCGCTGGAGCGCGGGGGAGCGGCGTCTTCTTCCGGCCCGTCCGTGCCGCCCGTCCGTCCGGCGGCGGAAAAACCCGCGCCGCGCGCAACGCCCGCCAAAACGGCTTATGCCGCGCCGCAGCCCGCCGTTCAAAAACCCGCTTTTGCGGCTAAACCCGCGCCCGCGGTGAGCGCTCCCGCAGAGATTGTATCCGAAGAGGAAGACGCGCTGGACGAAGCGGTTATGCCCGCCGTCAGCGCCGCCGTAACAAACCGCCAGATTTGGGACAAAATGCTCAAGCAGTTTGAAAAAAGCCCGTTTGTCTACGACGTGATGACGAACTGCTCCGTTACGTTTGGCGAAAGCGAATGGACGCTGTGCTTCCCGCCCGGCAAAGAGTTTTACCAGATTCCGGCGCAAAACAAATTGGGCGAGCTGGAAGAAGCCGCCAAAAAAATCTGCGGCCGCGTCATTAAATTTAAGCTGGCGGCGGCGCAGGAAGAAAAAACGCCTGCCCCGGCTCCCGCCGCGCGCCCGGCCGCGCGCAAAACGGCCGCGTCCCCGTCCGCCGCGTCG
>ERZ779737.2280-NODE-2280-length-12908-cov-3.398117_pt1 | contig 12908 bp, 10 predicted proteins | sample MGYA00511889_ERZ779737 | MGnify/ENA primary metagenome ERZ779737 (study PRJEB29588, sample SAMEA2163575) | human gut metagenome | biome: human gut; feature: human-associated habitat; material: faeces | place: Denmark | collected 2008/2010 ...
CGTATTGGCTGCTGGTGCTGTATACCCAAGATCTGTCGTCAGATAGCTGGACACTGCATACAAAGTCTGTCCATTGTAGCTTCCCCGCGACCATCCACTGCTGCTCACGCCGGTTCTTGTCGCTGTCTCACCATTCTGCAAGGTTGCCACAACTGTTGCATCAGAACCCTGACTTGGAATGTTTCTGAGATTTGTGGACTGTTTTGCTGTAACCGTCTCATTTACATCAGAGAAATTCATCAACGCCTCCGCATCTGCACCGACTGTTTCCGGTGTCACATCACTTTTCGCATCTGCGGTTCCTGCATAACCGAAATAGGCAATATCGACATCGACCGGCTTACTGATTCCGGCTACCGTTCCCTGATTGGTGTACTGCCACATTGCATGTGTTCCAGTGTAATCGGACTGTGCGGTCTGTGGATACGGTACAGATGGATATTGAGACACCCAGATTTTATAAGTTTTTTCAATTCTTGAAGTATCCCATTTTGCATCGCCAAGCATCTCATTTTTTGCCGCATAAAACATTGGCGTATAGCCTCGGTTATAGATTTCATTTAAAAATGCAATTGCCATGTCCGTTCTCTCCGACTGTGTCATAGCGTACTGTCTGCTGTCTGCATTTTCAAACCCTTCACAGTTAAATGCAACCGGATAGGTGATCTGATACTGGGAAATATAATCTGCCACCCAGTCCGCTTCCTGTACAGCTTCGTCTTCCGTCACTGCTGTTGAAAAGAAGTATACCCCTATTTTTATCCCGTTTGCCTGCGCTTCCTGCATGTTGTATTTTGCATTGGTGTCAGCATAGATAACACCTGTTTTCTGCGCTCTGTAGCCAACTCTTATCATTGCAAAATCAACACCTGATGAAGCAGCCTGTGCCCAGTCGATAGTTCCCTGAAATTTAGAAACGTCTACGCCAATAGTTATATCTGATGTTTCATTAGTGCTGTTAGAAAGAATTACAGAAGCACCATTACCGGCTGACTGATTCATCGCTCCATCATTGTCGGAATACTGCGGATCCTGTTCTTTCTCATCTTTATCGCTTAAAGTATTATTGCCGTCGGTATCTGTTTCACTGACAGACGAAGTTTCTTCGGTTGAAGATGCATTTGCAGGTACTTTTTTCCCTCTATGACCGAAAGAAACAATAAGTACAATTATTAATGCAATTACTGCTGCTGCAACAATTATGATTGCAGGCAGTAATTTCTTCCAGTTAATATGAATAGAATCATCAAGATATCCAAAATCATCGTCATCAGAATTAAACAGCTTAGACATGTACATCGCCTCCTAATTTAAATAATCGCTGCACAGATAATTAAGAAGCAGAGCTGCACCATTACTATCCATTGCAGTACCATTTAGTCCCATATAGTTAATTGTCCAGTAACTAATGGATTCATCATATGTGAATTGAATCTTCAATGAAGAATTAGTGTTATTATATACTACTTTACCGTTGAATTCTACAACCTTTTTATTATCAGTAGAACTGAAAATAGTCCATTCGGGGTCTGTACATTTGTTATCCAGACATTGACCAAAGGTTATAGATTCATCCTGAAATATCTGCTGTTCTTTTACTGTATCGATTCTTGAATCTTGCATTGCGCTGGCTTTAGTACCAATGCCTGCGCGTGTCACACCAATAAAACATATTATTAATGTGAGTATGACAGCAAGAAGTGTTGAAACTGTTCCTGAAAATGCACCATCTAAACTGTCATGGTACAGAATGAACACAAGAATACCACCTGCTATCCCACCACCGAGATGACCGAGAATATCTACATTTGCACCATTAGATATAAGAGCATATACAACAATTAACGCAATAGATACGATTACAGTTGTCTTATTGGAATCAGTTTTTGAACTGAAATTAGTAAAAAGTGTTGCACACATTACACCGAATATTGCACCTGATGCACCTGCAGCAAAGCGGATTACATCGGGATTGATAAGGTGTGATACATATACAGATACAAGGCCTGATGCAAGTCCTGAACCGAAATATATAATTGCAGTACGAAGAGAACCGACACGGGGTTCAAGTCTTGAACCGAACAGATACAGAGCAACCATATTATTAATAAAATGTGGCAAATTAGCATGCAGAAACATATAAGTCAGAAGCCTTATATATTCTTTATTATTATGAATATACTGGTAATTAAGTCCACCTGTTTCAAAATGATCACTGCCTGCTATTATGCACATAATGCCTGCAAGTAGATTGGCAAGGATTATAATAAGCACAACAGGCATGTTCCTAAGACTGACTTCTGAATATCGTTTCTTTTGACTGTGTTGATAAAAATCTTCAGGATTAATTCTGTCAGATTTAATCTCGTATACTTCATCATCAAGATGAAGGTCATCAAATCCATTGGGCTTAAACTCGCTTTGATAGCTGTTATGATAGTTGTTATTGTAATCTGGTTCCATAGAATATTTCTCCCCTCATGTTAATTTTCCACTCTACAAAAAAAGAATTCAGCATTACACTAAATTCTTTTTCATTATAACATATTGGGTCAATATGTGTTATTTAATATGAAGCTGTGCTTTAATAATAATTCTTTGAGAACCATCCATTTTGGCTTTAATACTTCCGTTATGCTCGGAAACAATAGCCTTTGCAATTGAAAGACCAAGACCATATCCGGTTATCTTAGCAGATGTTGAATCAGCCCTGTAGAATCTGTCAAACATTCTGTCAGTAAGATTCTTATCAATATTATCAACATCATTGCTTACGATTAAAACAATATAGCTTCCTGAAGAATATAATTTAAAGTCTATGTTACCTTTACCTGATGAATATTTAAATGCGTTATCAAGAAGAATTGTAAATAGCTGCCGTACTGATGATGCGTCACCGCAGCATGTAAGGTCAGGTGTAATATCGTAAGTAAAATGTTTACCTGAATCAAGTGCAAGTGCATTATAAGAGTGCACAGCTTCTTCTGCAAGGTCAGAAACAGGAAAAACCACACGTTTTATATGACCGTTGCGCTCATCCATTCTTGCAAGTGATACAAGACTGTTAGTCATAGCTGTAAGATTTTCTGCCTGTTTCTTTATATCTTCAATCCATTCATTATCAGGATTATCCATCTGTAATATATCAGCATCAGCTCTTATTACTGTAATCGGAGTCTTAAGCTCATGACTTGCAGATGTTATGAATTCTTTCTGCTTGCGGTGTGCTTTTGCAATAGGCATGACGATAAGCTTTGAAGTAAATATAAGAATCAGGAGCATAACCGCAATACCTGCACATGATGATTCTATAAGCGAAACAGCTGTTTTCTTAACATCATCTATCATATTACTTCGAAGTACGAATACAGCAATTGTACGTTTCTCTTTTTCATATATGCAATATCTGTAACCATTGTAAAATCCATCAAGTTCGCCTGTCTCATATGCCTCATAATATATTGCCAAAGCCTCATCTTCAGAAATATCAGATATGTTATCGATATTAATGGTTCTGGGGCGGTTATCTTTACCAAATGTAATATAGAAATACCTGGCATCTGCTTTAATTGGCTTCTTATCTAAAATATTAATATATATAGACGAAACAAGATGGTCGGATTTAGCGACCATCTTATTGTATGTGTTTCTGACACTTGTATATACTATAAATCCCTGCATAATTATTACAACTGCCATTGAAAGAACAATAAATTGTATTCTTAAGCGGGTAAGCATTTTCTCATTATAATTAGATGCTTTATTATTTTTTGACATTATATACCTTCTTTATATTAGTTGTTATTTTTTAAATAATATCCCATATTTCTTCTTGTAGCAATAGAATAATCAGACTTTAAAGCTTCAAGTTTTCTCCTGAGATAAGATATATAAGTCCATACGGTGCTGATATCAGAATCAGATTCACTGTCCCAGATTTTCTCCATAAAATGTTCTGCCGAAATAACCTGAGTTTTATTATTCATGAACATTAGCATCATCTGATATTCCTTATTAGTAAGAAGAAATGAACCTGAAGGAGAAGATAATTCACATGTAGTTGTGTTGAGCGAAATATTTCCAAGTGTAATAACATTATCTTGTTGTTTTTCAGAGCGTGTAAGTACACGGATTCTTGCAAGCAGTTCCCTTGTGTCAAATGGTTTGGTAAGATAATCGTTAGCACCATTATCAAGCCCTTCTACTTTATCATCTATTTCAGTCTTTGCAGTAAGCATAAGAACCGGAATGTTGCTGCCGCGTTTTCTTAAATTCTTTAAAGCTGTAATTCCATCCATTACCGGCATCATAATATCCATAATTACAGCATCATATATATCTTTTTCTAGATAATCAAGGGCCATCTGACCATTTTCAACGCAGTCAACAGAATAATTATTCTTCTGTAATATAGTTGAAACTGCCCTTGATAATGAGCGGTCATCTTCAACTAATAATATTCTCATATATAATCCTCCAGTCGAATAATATTAATTCCAGTAGCCAAGTTCTATACCCTTTAAGTATATAGCTTTGGCTTTGGAATAATATCCATAAGAGTTAAAATGTGTGAAATCAGCACGAATCTGTTCAGGAAGATTGCCTGTCTGTATATCAATTATATCATTTTCGGTTGGAGTAAGTCCACAGTCAGATAGTGCATTTTCCATAAGATAAAGTCTTGTGTTAAGGAAATGTTCTCCAAATGCATCATACAGAGCTTGTTCCCATAATGTTGCATGAAGTCCTGCATAATTACCATTATTATCGTATACATCCTGATATATGTCAGCTGATTCTCCCGGATTATCAGTATCACCAACAATTATATAATCAGCATAATAGCTGTTATCAATTATATTCTGATATTGTTTTATAAGTTCATCATAATCATTCTCCCAGCCACCATTACTTCCCATCTCAAGAATAAGAATATCATTGCGATGGTCATAAGCTGCTTTAGGAATAACCCTTGTCCATGCGTTAATATACATTTCAGTTACAGAATCAAAGTCTGCATCAGAACATATAGAAATATATAAGCCTTCATCAGCTCTTTCGACACAACATAAAACATCATTAATATATACTGTGTCTGGATATGTGTTATCTTCATATCCATATCCGCTGTAGTCATCCATAGTGATTGTTTCTTCATTTTCATCAACAAATTTTACATAAGCTAATGAGTGGTCGGTTATATAGATATCACGGTCAGTGTATATTGGAATTCCGCCCGCACGTAAAGAAATCTGATATGAATTCTCACCACCTACACCAAAGTTGTAGGTATTGATTGATGTAAAATATTGCAGAGCAGATGGAGTTGTAAAGTAAGATATGTCTTCAATACCATTATCAGAGTATATATATGCTTCGTTACATCCAGCTCCCTGCATCATACTATCACCCCAGCATGTTATGCTGCGTTCAGGGATTTCATCATCTAATACTGATTCATTAGTGTAAGACTCAAGAACAATATTATTGTTATTAGATAAAATGCATTCGGGCTGAGAGCTGTTTAATGTTATCTTAGATTCTTTTCCAGAACATCCTGTTAAGAACAGGCTTAATAATATAGTACATATATTTAATAAAGCAAAAAGGTTCTTTTTCATATGAATTTCTCCAATCTGATATCTTTTATCTTTGTTCTGACATTAATATAAAATATCAACCTAAAATTAATTTAAAAAATATTCACTAATCATCAATAAAATGGTAAAATATTAAAATATGTTTAGATAATGGAGGCAGATTATTATGGATTCAACATTAAGAAGAACATGGGCTGAAATAGATATGGATGCACTTGCACATAATTATGAAACATTACGGAAAAGAATTGGAGAAAATGTTAAGTTTTTAGGCGTTGTAAAAGCGGATGCTTACGGACATGGTTCTGTACAGGTAAGCAGACTTTTACAGGAGTCCGGAGCAGATTATCTTGCAGTAAGCAGTATAGATGAAGCTGTAGAATTAAGACACAATGGTATTACAATGCCGGTTCTTATACTTGGACATACACCTAAGGAAGAAGTATCTGAGCTTATTAAGAATAATATAACACAGGCTGTAACATGCAGGGCTAAGGCACTTGAATACAGTGAGGAAGCTGTTAAATGTGGTGGTACATTAAAGATTCATATTAAAGTTGATACAGGAATGTCAAGACTTGGATATCTGTGTGACGGAGATTATTTTGAAAGTGGTGTTGAAGGAATATGTGAAGGCTGTACTCTTCCAGGTCTTGATGCTGAGGGAATATTCACACATTTTGCAGTATCTGATGAATTTGGAGAAGAATATGAAAGCTATACTAAGCATCAGTTTGAATTGTTTACCAGTGTGATTGATGAAGTTGAGAAAAAACTTGGAAAGAAATTCAAGATAAGACACTGTGCCAATACAGGTGCTGTTGCAAGATATCCTGAAACATGGCTTGACATGGTAAGACCAGGACTTCTGCTCTATGGATATGGAGATTTTGCACAGGAACTTGGACTTAAGCCTGTTATGTCACTTAAGACAACAGTAAGCACAATCAAGACTTACCCTGCCGGAACAGCAATAAGCTATGGAGGAATATACAAGACTGACAGAAAGACAAGAATGGGAGTTGTTCCTTATGGATATGCTGATGGATATTTCAGATGTCTTTCTAACAGATATGAGCTTATGACAGAAGAAGGTCCTGCTCCACAGAGAGGCAAGATATGTATGGATATGTGCATGATTGATCTTACAGATAAAATGAATGTTGACGTTGGTAGTGAAGTAGAGATATTTGGTAAGGCTAATCCTATTGAGCATATGGCACAGCTTGCAGGAACAATTCCTTATGAGCTTACATGTGCAGTAAGTAAGCGTGTCCCTAGAATGTACATAAAGGATGGCAAAGTTTATGAAAAAGAATTATTGTTAAGAGGATAAATGAATGAAGAAAATATTATGTGTATTAATGTCCTGTTTATTGTTTGTGATGGCAGGATGTAGCGGGCATAGTAAGAATTTGAAATTTGGTGCAGCAGATATAGGCGGAGTGTATTATTCATTTGCAAGCACGTTTACACAGCTGGCAGATAAAGAGATTGATGGATATACATTTGAAACAAAGACTACTGCTGGTTCGGTTGCTAATTTAAGGCTTATATCTGATGGGTATATAGACCTTGCTATTGTCCAGGCAGATCTGTTAAGTGATGCATATAATGCAACTGGTACATTTGCTGATAAAAAATACCAGAAGGGTTACAAAGCGGTTGCTTCCCTTTATACAGAATGCTGCCAGATTGTTGTAAGGAAAGATTCTGGAATCACAGGTATTGATGACCTGATTAATAAAACTGTAAGTGTCGGTGCATCAGAGTCAGGAACCGAAAAGAATGCAGAACAGATATTAAAAATGAGTGGAATTACTGATGAGCTTATTAATAAGGTCAATATGGATTATACAGAAGCGGCAGAAAAACTTAAAGCTGGAGAAATTGATGCATTTTTCTGTACAGCAGGAACAAGAACAGAAGTTATAGGACAGTTGTCTAAAGAATGTGACATACGTCTTATAAGTCTTGATGACAAATGCATAGACAAGATGTTATCAGCGTATTCACTCTGTGAAAAACATACTATTCCGGCAGGAACTTATAATGGTCAGGATTCTGATGTGACAACTATTGGTGTTAAGGCAGTTCTGATTGCAAAGCAGTCACTCTCAGACGATGTTATTAAGAATGTGACTAAGACAATATATGAGCATGCTGATGATTTTAAGTATGCTACATCTCTTGATATTTCATTTGATATAAATACGGCGGCTGATGGAGTAGATATTCCGTTCCATTCAGGTGCAGCAGCTTATTATACAGAGCGTGGCATCAATGTTTTGACAGAATAATTCTGTATATCAGGTTAATGCTATAAAGAATGGAGAAATTTAATGAAGGTTCAGTTAGATATGTATCAGACGCTGTCTATTGCGGTACTTGTACTGCTTCTAGGCAGCTATTTACGAAAGAAAATTAAATTCCTTGAAAGGTTCTGTATACCGGCACCTGTTGTAGGAGGACTGTTGTTTGCTATATTTACATGTATATGTTATGTTACTCATATACTAGAGTTTTCATTTGATGACACACTTAAAGAAGTATGCATGGTATTCTTTTTTACATCCGTAGGATTTCAGGCTAATCTTAAAGTACTTAAAAAGGGCGGAAAGTCTATGGTGATATTTTTAGGATTAGTTATAGTACTTATATTTATACAGAATGGTGTTGCAGTAGGTTTATCTAAGATTATTGGGCTTGATTCACTTATAGGAATGTGTACAGGCTCAATACCTATGGTTGGCGGACATGGTACTGCGGGTGCATTTGGACCGGTACTTGAAGATTTTAATGTTAAGGGTGCAACGACAATATGTACTGCTGCAGCTACATTTGGTCTTATATTTGGAAGTCTTGTAGGAGGACCATTAGGCAAGAGACTTATTGAGAAGAAAAAACTTTTAGATACAGCAATTCCAGAGGATGACAGTCTTCTTATTGAAGACGAAAAGAAGCATGAAAGACATTCCAGAATGTATGCATCAGCCGTATTCCAGCTTATTATTGCTATTGGTATAGGAACTATTTTTTCATGGGCTCTTACGAAGACAGGACTCACTTTTCCTATATACATCGGGGCCATGATTGCAGCTGCGCTTATGCGTAATATTGCAGAATATGCAGGAAATGGAAAGCTTGTTATTCATATGGGAGAAATTAACGACCTTGGAGGTATAAGTTTATCATTATTTCTTGGAATGGCTATGATTACACTTAAGTTATGGCAGCTTGCATCACTAGCTCTTCCGCTTGTTATACTTCTTGGTGCACAGATAATTGTTATTGTTTTATTTACATATTTTATTGTATTCAATATTATGGGAAAAGATTACGATGCAGCAGTTCTTGTTGCAGGTACATGTGGATTTGGAATGGGAGCAACGCCTAATGCCATGGCAAATATGCAGGCAGTATGTGACAAATATGTTCCATCAGTTAAGGCTTATCTGTTAATACCACTTATAGGAAGTCTTTTTGCAGATTTCCTGAATAGTCTGGTTATAACTTTTTTTATCAATATATTATAATTATAGAGGAGTTAAATATGTTTAATATATTCAAAAAGGTAAAAAATAAAGTGAATACATCTGAAAAGGATTATAGTCTGTCGTATGATAATCTTGCTATTCCTGAGATACACAAGAAAGATTCAGGAAGTGAAGAAGATGATGCGGATATATCATCAGATATTGTTCCGGATGATAATAGAGATAAGCCACATGTCACATATGACAGTCTGGCAGTTCCAGAAGTGCATTTTAGAAAGAATAAATAAAAATAATGGGATGATATCACTAAAGGTATCATCCCATTATTTTTTATTAACCCTCAAGAACTTCTTCAATATTCTTAAGAATCTCTTCTTTATCAAATGGCTTGGTAATAAAACGTTTGGCACCAAGCTTAAGAGCTTCAATTACTTTATGCTGCTGTCCGGCAGCAGTTATCATAATTACTTTGGCATTAGAGTCATAAGCCTTAATTTCTTTAAGAGCTTCTGTTCCATCCATGTTAGGCATTGTAATATCAAGTGTAATTATATCAGGGTAATATGTCTTATAAGCAAGTACGCCCTCTAATCCGTCAGTTGCTTCAGCTAATACAGCGTAACCGGCTTCTTCAAGAATATCACGCAGAATCTTTCTTGACATTCCAGAATCATCAACGATAACTACTGTTCCTTTGCTGTCTAATGTCACTTCTCCACCTGCTTTTGCCATAATCTTTCTTACAACAGGCATATCTCCAGCTTTGGTTTCATCAGAGGCAGATATGAAAAGCAGAACTTCACTGTCATGGATATGAATAGGGAGTACATAAGCATCTCCTTTGGCAAACTGGTTTTCATAAGCAAACTGTGGAGTAATCTCCAACATGCTGCCCTTCTTAGAAAGTGCTGTTGCAAATAATCCGCTTATACAGTTAGTAAATTCACCTATAGCATCGTACACTTCTATTCCAAGATTAGCTATATTACTATGAGAGAATCCATTAGCTATATCAACTATAGCTGTCTGTTCACCAACACTTGCAAAACCAACAATAATATCAAGGTCACCTTCTAATTTCTGACCAGCAAGACATCTGTATTCAAGTTGTGAAATATGCTTAATTCTGTCTATATAGAAATCAGAGGTTACAAATCTTTCTATATTAGAAAGTGCAAGCCTGCATATATCAGTTACATATGACTTTGATGAAAAGGCAAATATCGGAACAATCTGTTCTAAATCATCATTCTTAAGACCATCCATATCCTCATCAGTAAAACCATGCTCCTTCTGGAATTCCTTAAGAAGCTCATCAACCTTCGATACCGATATATCTGCTGCTTCTGAAAGAACAGAAAGGAATATTGCATAGGCGCTTCCCTGATTTTTAAGAAGAACATCTAACTGCTCTTCAGTAATATAACCCTCTCCAACAGCAATTTCACCAAATCTTGCATCCTTAGTTGTCTGTAAATGATTAATTTCATTCGCCTGTTTCTCAGTAATAATGCCATCAGCTACAGCAATTACACCAAGCTTTGCTCTTGATTCTGCAAGCCTTTCCATTATAGAATTGTACTTATTCTTATCTATAACCTCTTTTTCGATAAGAAATTTACCAAATAATTGACAAAACATTACATATCCTCCTAAACATTCACGATTTATTAATTAAATATATTTTATCAGCATTAGTCGGATATGTAAAGAATGTGTCGATACAAATTATTGTAAAGCCTTGAATGCTTCATCAAGATCTTCAATGATATCATCAATATTCTCTGTACCAATTGAAAGTCTGATTGTGTTAGGCTTGATTCCCTGATCAAGAAGCTCAGCTTCGTTGCACTCTGAATGAGTTGTGCTTGCCGGGTGGATTGCTAATGACTTAACATCGGCAACATTAGCAAGAAGTGAGAATAACTCAAGGTTATCAATGAACTTCTGTGCCTCAGCAGCACCGCCCTTGATTTCAAATGTAAAGATTGAACCACCGCCGTTAGGGAAGTACTTTTTATAAAGAGCCTGCTGTTCTTCGTTAGTAGAGATTGAAGGATGATTTACCTTCTCAACTAATGGCTGATCCTTTAAGTACTGAACAACCTTTAATGCGTTCTCTACATGTCTCTCAACTCTGAGTGATAATGTTTCAAGTCCCTGAAGGAAGATGAATGAATGAACTGGAGAAATTGTAGCTCCTGTATCACGAAGAAGGATAGCTCTGATATATGTAACGAATGTAGCAGGTGCTGTATCCTTTGCAAAGCTAACACCGTGGTATGATACATTTGGCTCAACAAGCCATGGGAACTTATCAGCAGCCCCTACCCAGTCAAATTTACCACTATCAACGATTACACCGCCAAGTGTTGTACCGTGTCCACCGATGAACTTAGTAGCTGAATGGATAACGATATCTGCACCGTATTCAATAGGTCTTACAAGGTAAGGTGTCGCAAATGTGTTATCAACAACAAGTGGAATGTTGTGTGCATGTGCAATCTTAGCAATTCTTTCGATATCAACAACTTCTGAATTAGGATTTCCAAGTGTTTCAATCTGAACAGCCTTAGTATTAGGTTTGATTGCTGCTTCAATAGCATCATAATCAAAAGGATCTACGAATGTAGCTTCAATTCCGTAATCTGGAAGTGTATGTGCAAGAAGATTATATGTTCCACCGTAGATATTCTTAGCTGCTACGATGTGGTCTCCTGCATGAGCAAGTGCCTGAAAAGCATAAGCTAAAGCTGCTGCACCAGAACCAACAGCAAGTGCTGCTACACCACCTTCAAGTGCTGCAATTCTTTTTTCAAATACATCCTCTGTTGGATTAGTAAGACGTCCGTAGATGTTACCTGCATCCTTAAGGCCAAATCTGTCAGCAGCATGCTGGCTGTTATGGAATACATATGATGATGTAAGGTAAATAGGTACTGCTCTAGCATCTGTTACCGGATCAGGCTGTTCCTGTCCTACATGAAGCTGTAATGTTTCAAACTTTAAATTTCTTTCAGAGTAAGATTTCTTTGCCATAATTAATTACCATCCTTTTTAATTTATTTCAAAAATGTATTGCTTTCTTGATGTTGATGATAATATAAACCCTTATCCCTACTATGTCAATAGGTTTGTATGATATTTTTTAAAAATATTTTGGAAATGTGTATTGGTTGTGCTTTGGGATGTGTATTTGGATTTGTTTTGCAGTGTGTATTGGGATGTGTTTTAGAATTGGCTGTATTATTGTATGAATTTTGCTGGAGACCTACTATACTCTGATAAGATAATAAAATAGTAGGCTTTTATTTCATGAATTAATCTTTGATTATCTGCAGAAATGCACTAGTCAACAAAAAGTAGACATCACTTTATATTTTTATACATCATTTAATGAGCATAATACTCCCTATACTGTTTTGGAGTCAGATAATTCAGAGAGTATGCCGGACGTTCTTCATTGAAGAATCTGATGTATTTCTCCACCTCATATGTTATATTTTCATTACTTGTAAGATGGAAATCATTAAATATCTCTGCTTTGATCCAACCATTGATTGCTTCCATGGCAGCGTTATCTGTTGGAGTACCAGCTCGAGACATTGAATGAACTATGTTATATAGTGGCAATAATTCATTGAAACTTTTTGAAGAATATACAGATCCTTGATCAGTATGTAACACCATTTCAAGATCTGGATTTTTCTTCTTAAGTTCAATTAATCCTTCTAACCCGTGAATATATGTCATACGATCACCTTTTCGTGATGAAAGTGAATATGAAAGTATTTCATTGTTCCATAAATCC
>ERZ779737.2281-NODE-2281-length-12904-cov-2.568605_pt1 | contig 12904 bp, 10 predicted proteins | sample MGYA00511889_ERZ779737 | MGnify/ENA primary metagenome ERZ779737 (study PRJEB29588, sample SAMEA2163575) | human gut metagenome | biome: human gut; feature: human-associated habitat; material: faeces | place: Denmark | collected 2008/2010 ...
AAAAAATAAAAACCCTTAAGGGAAAATTCTCAATCTCTTTTTTCCCCATTTTTCGGGCGTTTTCGCCTGATTCTCTCTTAATTGAATAATGTTTACACGGATATGGAGAGAAGATGGGGATGGGGGTAAGGTTAAAAAATAACAGTTTGGAAAAATCAAAAGTATATGGAAATAGTTATAGATCGTTTTGGCAGTTATCATCATGCCGTAAGTGGTAGATTGCTGATTGATGGTCAGCATGTTTGTGATACGTTGGAGGAGGATGTGCATTGTCTGCCGGAAGGCGAGTATGCCCTGCAGCGCAACAGCAAGCTGGCATTACCTTATTATATAAGACTGGAGGATGCAGATTCAGGGGTTGACTCCCATGTTGGTTCCCGTGTGTCCTTCTCCAGGGGTAATGGCATTCACGGTTGGCGCAACCACTGCATCATCGTAGGAGAGTGTCTCCATCTGGGTTTCCTCATTCATAGCGAGGAGTGCTATGATCTTCTCATTGCCCGCATTCGCATGCAGTTTGTGCGCCATCACGCAGTGGTGGTCAAGATATCCCGCTCTCCCGATTTTCTGGAAGTAGCCTGATATCTGTGCTGCTATTTATAGGCTATTTTAACCAAAAAATCTCCCTATAAGCCTGATGTATGTCACCTGCTTATAGGGAGATTTGTATTATATGCCGTTAAAATAACTCCAGGATCTTATCGATTATCTTTTCGATGCTGGAAGAATCGGTGGTCTCTTCGAGTTTCTGGTTGATTTTCTCTTCTACCTTCTTGCTCACTTTATCCGCCGCCTTATCGAAAGCCTGATTGGCTTTCTCTTCCAGTTTCTTCTGCATTCTTGTGCTGAAGTTGCCTTCATCGCTATCAGCCTGGTCCTCATTGGCATTGGCTTCTGAATCTGATCCATCCATATTAGGAGTATCAGAGGATACATTTGATTCTGACTCCTCGATATGGAGATTATCGGCTGATTCCAGCGCTTTCACCATATCGTCGGCATTCATCGTATAGACGTTGCCTAAAATACCGAAACTCACGGTATGCGGCTTGCCGTTGAACTCTACGGAACCCGTAGAGCAAACAATATAGTTGTGGTATTCGAAAAGCTGGTTCATCGCTTCGTCCATCATGCTGCCAGCCATCATCTTGGCTACAGAGCGGAGCGCCTGCGAGAAGAAATTGTTGTCGGTAGGTCCTACCGCCTTTTCTACTGCCTTGCTTGCCTCCGTGCGAACCTTCTCCTTATGAGCATCTGCGCTCGGATTGGTTACGGCAAATATGGCAAGAATGAAAATGATGAGACCTATCACCATCTTCATGGCGAAATGGCTCGTCTTCTTCTTAGGCTGCTGCTGGAAATTCGAATGCATCGCTGCTCCCTGCTGGAATCCCTGCTGATAGGCTTCCTGCTGGGCTTTCTGATAATCCTGCTGATGAGCCTGCTGCTGGTTGGCTTCCTGCTTTTGGGTATTCTGGTTGCTCTGGTTGGCTTCTACTGCTTCCAATACAGCTCTCAGATTCTCTACCTTCCAGGCAGGAGTCCAATCTGCCATACCCTGCTTCCATACCAGTGTTTCGGGACTGATGCCCTTCTGTACAAGTTGGTCGAAACTGAAAGGACCTGCCTGCTGTCCATTGCGATCGATTATAAAAAATTCCATCTTTGTCCTTTTAATTTTTAAATGTGAACATTCAACTTTATTAGTGGGTTGCCTTCCACCATCCAGTCTTCTCTCTTCCCTTGAGGGCTACACTGTGCTGGCTCGGGTCGGAGATGGAAAGGCCGCAATAGCTCTTCACCTGGAAGGTGGTTCCTCTATAGGAATCCTTCAGCATGGTTAATGCCTCATCGGTATGCGCTGCCTCCTTGATGGTTTTCTGCATCTGGGCGGCAAACTGGTCTTTCAGGTAACCGCTTGGCTTGAGGCTATCAACATATACCGACATGTCATAAAACAGGTTGGGAGTGAAGCCGTCGAGAGGTTGGATTGTTTCTAGAGGAATGGAGGTATCGAGCGTATATTTGCTGTTGATTTCCTTCATTACGCTAGCCAGGTTATCCATCTCGCGACAGTCGATGGCTGCTATGTTGCAATAAGGTACTTCGCTGGATTTGTAGAAGTTGACAATACCGTTCACGATGCCGGAATAGTTGGGCGTTGCGGAATTGAGCATGCTCCAGATGCTCCGGTATGGAAAGCCCATACCCATCACCTCGCTGCTCGAACTGATGAGATAGTTGGTGACATCCTTCAGCTCGTAGGCTGTCTCCACATTTCCCATATAGCAGGCATCGAAGAGGATGTATTGCATCTTCATTCCGCTCTGTCTGATTCCTTCTGCCAGGGTTGGGATGTCCATGGCATAACTCTTGGAATCTACACTTCCGAAGAAGCGGGTGACTGGAAGGTTTGGGTCGCTACCAAACTGGATGCCGCTGAATGCACTGGATGGCTTGCCGGCTGTGGCTGTGCTTCCGAAGCCAGGACGGGCATAGTTCGGATAATTCACCCAATCTTCTGCATAGGTCCATCCGGAACCATGTACTCCGATGATGAGGGCATAGTTGAGTGCCTCGGCATTTTGCTTCACCTCATTGAGAAGGTTGGCGAATCCCTCTGCCGTGCTATAGCTGTTGTCCTCATAGGTCTTTACGGGCACACGGTTCACCGTCTTGCTGGCGGCATCGTACTGCAGATCGTAGAGTGTGCTCTTGTTGTATTTCTCGCTGAAAAATACCATCACACGTGAGTCACTAAGTCCTTTCTTGGCTACGATACCCTGGCAGATGCTGTCGATGTTGTTGGCAAGGTATTGCTTCAAACCCGAACTGGTGGTACTGCCTGTCCATGGATAATATACCAGGATGGTCTGCTTGTTGACGCTATCCACATCAAAAGCCTCGTCGCTACAACTGGTGAAAGTCATGGCGAACGAAAACATACATATAAATAAGGTGAAAAGCTTCTTGATCATAATTAAAAATGTTGAATGTTGAATGTTGAATGTTGAGTTGTAATCTTGCTAACTAATCAGCTTGCCTAATTCAACATTCTACACTCAACATTCCAGCTTGCCTAATTCAACATTCTACACTCAACATTCAACATTAAATATAATACTGTTACTTCTTCTTCAGTTCCTCGATGGTTGCCTTGAGGGCAGCAATCTTCTCTACAGAGTCGCTCTCCTTCTTGCGCTCCAGGGCAACTACCTTCTCAGGAGCGTGAGCAACGAAGTTCTCATTGCTGAGCTTCTTGCGTACACCCAGCAGGAAGCCCTCCAGGTGCTTGAGCTGAGCCTCTGCCTTCTCAATCTCGGCTGCCACGTCGATGAGGTCGCCCAATGGTACGGCAAACTCGTCGGTGCCTACCATGAAGCTGGATGCATCGGCACTCTTCTCGTCGATGACCTCAATCTTGTCGAGGTTGGCCATCTTCAGCGTTACGTCGTTGTAAGCCTCGAAATCGTTCTTGCCTACTACCTGCAGAGACAACTGCTCCTTCTGGGCAATGTTCTTCTGGTTGCGAACGGTACGAACACCGGCGATGATCTGCTTCACTGCCTCAATGTCGGCTGCCAACTTCTGCTCCTCAGCTGTAGGTGCAGGAATCTCCAGCTTCTCGCGCATGATGCTCTCGCCATCCTTGCGGTCGTAGATGTGCTGCCACAACTCCTCGGTGATGAATGGCATGAATGGATGCAACATCTTCAGGAGGGCATCGAAGAAGCGGAGGGTAGCGTCGTAGCTCTTCTGGTCGATAGGCTGGCCGTAAGCTGGCTTCACCATCTCCAGGTACCAAGATGAGAACTCATCCCAGAACAGCTTATATACTGTCATCAATGCCTCAGAGATACGGTAGTCCTTAAACTGCTTCTGCATCTCTTCGTTCACCTCCTTGAGCTTGGCTTCAAACCACTTCACGGCGATTTCTGCACTCTTAGGCTGCTCGATATCTGCAGTCTCCCAACCCTTCACGAGGCGGAAGGCATTCCAGATCTTATTGTTGAAGTTACGTCCCTGCTCGCAAAGGCTCTCGTCGAAGAGGATGTCGTTGCCGGCTGGAGCACTGAGCATCATACCCATACGAACACCGTCGGCACCAAACTTGTCAATCAGATCCAGTGGGTCTGGTGAGTTACCGAGACTCTTGCTCATCTTGCGGCCGAGCTTATCGCGAACGATACCTGTGAAATATACGTGCTTGAATGGCATCTTGCCACGATACTCGTAGCCAGCCATGATCATACGTGCTACCCAGAAGAAGATGATATCCGGACCAGTTACGAGGTCGGAAGTAGGGTAGTAGTAGTTAATCTCCTCGTTGTCAGGATTCTCGATGCCATCAAACAAAGAGATAGGCCACAACCATGAAGAGAACCAAGTGTCGAGGCAGTCGCTCTCCTGCTCAAGATCCTCAGCCTTGATGCTGGCATTCTTCTCCTGGGCAAGCTTCAGCGCTTCCTCTGCAGTCTCTGCTACCACGAAATCCTTCTTGCCGGCATTGTCGAAGTAGTAGGCTGGGATGCGGTGACCCCACCAGAGCTGACGGCTGATACACCAGTCCTTGATGTTCTCCAACCAGTGGCGATAGGTGTTCTTATACTTCTTTGGGTAGAACTCGATGTCATCGTCCATTACTGGAGGGAGGGCGATGTCAGCAAAGTGCTGCATCTTGAGGAACCACTGTGTAGAGAGCTTTGGCTCGATAGGCACATTGGTACGCTCAGAGAAGCCCACCTTATTATTATAGTCCTCAATCTTCTCCATCAGACCAGCGTTCTGAAGGTCGATGGAAATCTGCTTGCGCACGTCCATGCGGTCCATGCCAACATAGAGACCTGCTGCCTCGCTGATGGTACCGTTGTCGTTGAAGATATCGATGGTTTCCAAACCGTGCTTCAAACCGAGTGCGTGGTCGTTGATATCGTGAGCTGGAGTTACCTTCAAGCAACCGGTACCGAACTCGATATCTACGTATGTATCCTCGATGACAGGAATCTCGCGGTTTACGAGAGGCACGATCACGTGCTTACCCTTCAACCAGGTATTCTTCTTATCCTCTGGGTTGATACACATGGCAGAGTCGCCCATGATGGTCTCAGGACGGGTGGTTGCTACTACTGCATAATATCCCTTCTCATCCTTGTGAATCACGTTCTCCTCGTCCACCTGCTGGCAGTCCTGCTCAACTACATAATACTTCAGATGGTAGAGCTTAGAGTGCTCGTCCTTGTAGATAACCTCCTCGTCAGAGAGCGCAGTCTGAGCCTTAGGGTCCCAGTTAACCATGCGCACGCCACGATAGATGAGTCCCTTCTGGTAGAGGTCGCAGAATACGTGGATAACGGCACGGGAGCGGGTCTCGTCCATGGTGAAGGCTGTGCGGTCCCAATCGCAGCTGGCACCGAGCTTGCGGAGCTGCTTAAGGATGATGCCACCGTGCTCGTGAGTCCAGTCCCAAGCATGCTTGAGGAACTCCTCGCGGGTAAGGTCAGTCTTCTTGATACCCTGCTGAGCGAGGCGGTTAACCACCTTAGCCTCGGTAGCGATACTGGCGTGGTCGGTACCTGGTACCCAGCAAGCGTTCTTGCCCTCCATGCGTGCACGGCGAACGAGAATATCCTGGATAGTATTGTTGAGCATGTGTCCCATGTGGAGCACACCCGTTACGTTTGGTGGAGGGATCACCACTGTATAAGGTTCACGACCATCTGGCTTAGAGCTGAAAAGCTTGTTGTCGAGCCAGTACTGATACCATTTACTTTCCACTGCTTGTGGATCGTATTTACTTGCTAATTCCATTGTTTCTATCTAATTTTTATTCTTTTTCTTTCTTTTTCCTTAAAAAACGGTGCAAAGATACGAATTTTTGGGCGAAAAATACTATCTTTGCATCAAAATTATTAATTTTTGCACAAAACGATGGTTAGTAAATATGAATTGGGATATTATGGGAGCTTGGTTTCTCTTCAATGTGATGGTGTGTGTGGCTGCTGTTTCTTTCGCCATTTTCCTCAACACGAAGGCAGGCAAGAAATGGAAAGATAATCTTTAATGTGAGGTTAGAATTATGCATACGAAAGAAGAAAAGTTAGCGGCGTTCAGCCGCTTGCTGGATGTGCAGGACCGTTTGCGCCTGCAGTGTCCATGGGATAAGAAGCAGACATTCGAGAGTCTTCGTCCGAATACCATCGAGGAGACTTTCGAGCTTTGTGATGCCTTGATGAAGTGCGATTACAAGGATATCAAGAAGGAGCTGGGCGATGTGCTGGAGCACGTGATGTTCTATAGCATCATCGGCAGAGAAGACGGCGAGTTCGATATCTGCGATGTCTGCAATCAGGAAGCTGACAAACTGATGTTCCGCCATCCTTTCATCAACTGGAAAGAGGAAGGTAACTGGACTGTGGCGAATCCTGATATGTATATCAACGACGAAGGACAGGTGGTATATAAAGAAACTGATGAAGCAGAAAACGGGAAGGCAAAGGCTGCCAATACGGAAGAAACTCGGAAGACAGAAACTGCCAATTCTGAAGAAACCCTGGCTCTTGGTGCCAGCAAACCCAAGAATGCAGCCTCGGTTGAGAAAACCTGGGAGCAGATCAAGCAGCAGGAGAAAGATGGCAACGAGCGCGTTCTGAGCGGTGTGCCAAATTCCCTGCCATCCCTTATCAAGGCCTATCGCATTCAGGACAAGGCACGAAACGTGGGCTTCGACTGGAAGGAGAAGGAGGATGTATGGGACAAGGTACACGAAGAACTGGAAGAACTCAAGGCAGAACTTGCCAAGGGAGATAAGGAAAACTCTACCCAGGAACTCGGCGATTTCCTCTTCTCCGTAATCAATGCAGCCCGTCTCTACAAGCTCAATCCGGACAATGCGCTGGAGAAGACAAACCAGAAGTTTATCCGCCGTTTCAACTATGTAGAAGATCATTCGCTCAAGCAGGGTAAGAATCTGAAAGACATGAGTTTGGAAGAGATGGATAAACTGTGGGATGAAGCCAAGAAACAGGAAAGACTTCAGAAAGAATCGTAAGCTTCAATAGGAGGAGCTTCATGATAAACAAGATAAATAGAACGTTTTTATAACAACAAAAACTATAAGGATTATGAAAAGATTAGTTTATATGATGATGGCTTTGGTGGTACTCTTTGCTGTCAATAGCTGCAAGGATAAGAAAACCGCACAGGTAATCACTCCTACAGATTCCCTTGATCTGGAGGAAGTTGCCGATGATTCAACCATCTACGGTGTTTGTGGTGAGGGAACATCCATGCACAATCTGGAGCTGATTTCTGATGAGGGAGATACGCTCTCTGTCTTCATCGATGATGAGCAGCCAGACATCGTGCAGGGTGGTTTGCTGGCAGGCGACCGCATCGCTCTTATCGGTTACAAGGCACAGGATGGAGAGATGATGGCACAGAAAATCATCAATCTTACTTCACTCTTGGGCAAGTGGACTTCACTCGACAGGAACTTCGACTTGCTGGAAGGCGGAGAGGTAAAGAACAACGTAAAGGCTGAGACCAATCCTTGGACTTCATGGAAAATCCTGAATGGAAAGCTCCTGCTCAACAAGGATACCTTTGCCATCGACAAACTGGGCTCTGACAGCTTGATGCTGGAGAATACCCAGGGAATCTATGTCTTCAAGCGCCAGGAGTAAATTGTCATTCTAAATTTTAGATTAAGTTGGAACCATTTAAGATACATATACTGGGGTGTGGCAGTGCGCTGCCAACTCTGAAACACAATGCTTCCTCGCAGCTCATAGAGATGCGGGGAAAGTGCTATATGATAGATTGTGGCGAGGGTGCACAGATGCAGTTCCGTCGTTCCCATATCCATTTCTCCAAGCTCAATGCCATCTTCATCACCCACATGCATGGCGACCATAGCTTCGGATTGATGGGCTTGCTTTCTACACTGGGAATGCTCGGACGAACATCTAAGTTAAGAGTCTATGCTCCAAAGGATTATGCTACTCTGTTTAAACAACAGATTGAATTTTTTATGCAGACGATGGAGTATGAGATGGAGATGATTCCGGTAGATACGGAGAAACAGCAGATTATCTACGAAGATCATTCTCTGTCAGTGGAGACGGTGCCTCTGAAACATCGTCTGCCATGCTGCGGCTATATCTTCAGAGAGAAGCCTACGCTGCCTCATATCAAGAGGGATATGATAGATTACTACGGCATCCCAATCAGTCAGATCAACAACATCAAGAATGGGGCTGACTGGACCAACGAAGAGGGCGAGGTGATTCCGAATGCCCGTCTGGTGACACCTGCCGACCCGCCTCGCAGTTATGCCTATATGAGTGATACCCGATATATTCCGAATCTCTGGGAAAAGGTGAAGGGGGTTACCGTGCTTTATCATGAAAGTACTTATACTTCGGAGCAGGAAGACCGGGCTAAGATCTACAACCATAGTACGGCGAAGCAGGCTGCGATGGTGGCAAAGGCTGCCGGGGTAGGCAAGTTGCTTCTGGGACATTATAGTGCGAGATATAATGATGAGACGGTTCTGCTGAAAGAAGCCAAAGAGGTTTTCGAGGAAAGCTATCTCACCAATGAGGGAATGGTCATCTCGGTATAAAAACAACCTTGCATCAAAAAATTTTGGTTTTTGGTGCAAGGTTTTGTGTTGATATTCGTTTAATATATAAATGATAGAGAAAATTGGAATCTGAAAAACTACTTTTGCACGACATCAAAGGCGGCAGTCGGGCGGCGATGCACCGGCTCTACGACCGCTACGTAGGATATGCCATGGCGGTAGCGCTGAGGTATGTCCCTTTACGTGATGATGCGGAGGATGTGGTGCAGGATAGTTTTGTGAAACTTTTCTCTGGTATTGCCAACTTCGAGTACAGGGGAGAAGGTTCGCTGAAGGCGTGGTTTCTCCGGATTGTGGCAAATGAGGCTATCAGCTTTACCCGAAGGCAGAGTCGCATCACTTTCGTGGATGAAGTTCCGGAAGATGTGAGTGACGACGAACCGGAGGTAGAACGGGTGCCGCCTGCCGTATTGACGAAGATGATCGGTGAATTGCCCGAGGGCTATCGACTGGTTCTGAACATGTTTGTGTTTGAGCAAAGAAGCCATAAGGAGATTGCTGATCTGCTGGGCATCAAGGAGAGTACCTCTGCTTCGCAATATCTAAGAGCCAAGAAGTTTCTGGCAAAGAAAATAAATGAATATCTAAATAATATAAACGAGAAAGAATATGAGTAATCAAGATTGGACAAGCAAACTTCAAGAGCAGTTGGCAGGCTATCAGGAGCCTGTCAGCCACGACTTGTGGGCAGGCATTGAACAATCGCTTGCTCAGAATAATATAGAATCTGTTTCGTCGAATCCACAGACGATAGCTTCAGAAAGCTCAGAATCTACAGATTTACACGTTGGTACAGAGGCTAAAAAGAATGCCAGGATTGTCTATTTCAAGCGATGGTCTGCGGCAGCAGCTGCTGTGGCATTATTGGGAATAGGTGGAAGCTATGTTTATCTGCATCAGGAGGATGTAGAAAAGGGGAATCTGCAATTGGCTGTATCCCAGCCAGCTCCATCTCACGTTGTTTCAGCGGATTTGCAATCCGCTGCATCCCAATCCGCTCCATCTCACGTTGTTTCAGCGGATTTGCAATCCGCTGCATCTCAACCCGCTCCATCCTCCGTTGTTTCAGCGGATTTGCAATCCGCTGCATCCCAACCAGTTCCATCCTCCGTTGTTTCAGCGGATTTGCAATCCGCTGCATCTCAAAAGAAGGCGAGTGATGGCCTTAAAAAAGAATCTGAGAATGAAATCTCTTTGCTTGCAGAGAAATCCGATCATAAGGCCTTAACCCGCTCTACCGATCACCATGCGGAAGCGTATGCTTCTCAATCTTATCATTTTGAAAAAAATGAAGAGGTTTCTGGCTGGTCGATGCAACTCTATGCCGAAAACCTGACGCCAAGTCTGGGAGGGGTTAATTCAGATGCGTCTGGAGGCTATAATGATTTTAGCTATGGAACGATGGCAGAACCTATGCCTGGAGTCATCCCTGATCCAACGGCTGGAGGCATATATGGAGAAGAATATCTCTTGGCATCCTATAAGGCGATTCAAAGAAGCCAACAGGGGAATGCCAAGCATCATGCTCCGGTTTCCGTAGGTTTGCAGGTAGCCTTTGGCATTGCACCTCGTCTGTCTTTGAGCACGGGTTTGGTATATACTCGCACTTCTTCTGATTTTTATCCATACGCACCAAGTAGTAGCTACAATGTTCATCAGGTGCTTCATTATGTGGGTATTCCGGTGGGATTGAATTATGAATTCTGGCAGAGTGGAGGCTTCCATGCTTATGTGATGGCTGGTGCTGAGGCTGATTACAATGTGAAGAATGATACCGAAGAAGAAGGAGTAAAGAAAGAGAATGCCAAGCGAGACAGAGTGCAGTTCTCTGGAAAGGCTTCGCTGGGTGCGCAGTATGACATCACACCAAAGGTGGGTCTGTATATCGAACCGGGTGCTAAATATTATTTCGATAACGGAAGCCATGTGGAAAATACCTTCAAGGATAAGAAGTTGAATTTCAATCTCCAGTTCGGTTTGAGATTCAATCTATAGTATAAAAAAACAGAACTTTCGCACATGCGAAAGTTCTGTTTTTTTTTAAATCTATTTCTTCAAAAGCTTCTCACTCATGTTGAGCGCAGCCTTTCTACCATCTCCCATAGCGAGGATCACGGTAGCGCCACCTCTTACGATGTCGCCGCCAGCATAGATTTCCTCAATAGAGCTCTGCATCTGGTCATTTACGGCAATCGTATTCTTTCTGCCGAGTTCCAATCCCTCGATGCTCTGAGGAACGAGAGGATTAGGGCTTACACCAACGGCTACGATTACCTGGTCGCACTCCAAAGTGATGGTCTCGCCTGTAGCTTCCGGACGGCGACGGCCGCTGGCATCTGGCTCACCGAGCTGCATCACATCCAAGACTACTGCCTTTACTGCGCCCTTTTCATCAGCCTCATATTCCTTTGGATTATGTAAGGTCATGAAGTTGATGCCTTCTTCCTTGGCGTGCTTTACCTCCTCAAGTCGGGCTGGCATCTCTGCCTCCGAACGGCGATAAACCAATGTAACCTCGGCTCCCAGACGCTTAGCGGTGCGGCAGCTGTCCATCGCTGTGTTTCCACCACCTACAACAACCACCTTCTTACCCAGGTTGATAGGGGTGTCGGTATGAGGGTTGGCTGCATCCATCAGGTTCACACGGGTAAGATACTCGTTGGATGACATGATGTTCAAGGCATTCTCGCCAGGGATATTCATGAAGTTAGGAAGTCCTGCTCCCGAACCAATGAAGAATCCCCTGAATCCCTGCTCTTCCAAATTCTTCACGGAGATAGTCTTGCCCACGATGCAGTCGGTAATGAACTTCACACCCATCTTCTGGAGATTCTCTATCTCTACATCCACGATGGCATTTGGCAATCGGAACTCTGGAATACCATATTTCAATACACCGCCAATCTCGTGCAGAGCCTCGAACACGGTGACGTCGAATCCCTTCTTCGCCATATCGCCGGCAAAGCTCAAGCCGGAAGGACCTGAACCCACTACCGCCACCTTGATGCCGTTTGCCTCATCGCATTCTGGCACAGAGATGTTGCCACTCTGACGCTCGTAGTCGGCTGCAAAGCGCTCCAGGTAGCCGATGGCTACGGCTGGCTCGTTCATCTTGAGATGTACGCACTTGCTCTCGCACTGTTTCTCTTGAGGACAAACACGACCACAAACGGCTGGGAGGGCAGAGGTGTTCTTCAGAACCTTGGCTGCGGCAAGGAACTGCCCACGCTCGATGTTCTTGATGAAGGATGGGATGTTGATGCTCACTGGGCAGCCCTCCATACAGGTAGGCTTCGGACAGTCGAGACAGCGCTTTGCCTCTGTCAAAGCCATCTCCTTGGTCAAACCGATGTTTACTTCCTCGGTGCGGGTAGTTGCACGATATACTGGGTCCAGCTCTGGCATCTTCACGCGCTCGATAGCGGTGCGTTCCTTTGCTTTCATCGATGCACGTAACTCCTTGCGCCACTCTGCGTTACGGTCTGTCAGTTCTTCTATTGGTGCATCGGTAGGCTCCACATCCATCGTAATGTCTGTAGTCTCCTTCTTCTTCTCTGCATCCACTGTAGCCAGATGCTCCTCGAAGTGCTCCATCTCCTCGCGCTCTACATCCTTGAAAGTGCCCATACGCTTGAACATCTCATCCCAATCTACCTGGGCGCCATCAAACTCCGGACCATCGATGCAGACAAACTTGGTCTTGCCGCCAATGGTGAGACGGCAGGCTCCGCACATACCGGTACCATCTACCATGATGGTATTAAGCGATACATCAGTAGAGAGATTGTATTTCTGGGTAAGGAGGCAGCAGAACTTCATCATGATAGGAGGACCGATGGCGAACACCTTATCTATATGTTCCTGGTTGATGAGCTTTTCGATGCCCACGGTTACTACGCCTTTTTCGCCGTAGCTTCCATCATCGGTCATGATGATGAGTTCGTCGCTGGATGCACGCACCTCATCTTCCATGATGACGAGGTCCTTGCTTCTACCAGCAATCACGCTGAGCACACGGTTGCCTGCTGCCTTGAGTGCCTTGATGATAGGGAGCATGGGAGCTACGCCTACACCACCTCCGGCACAGACCACAGTACCGAAGTTGTCAATGTGCGTAGCTTGTCCCAACGGGCCGACAACATCCGTAATATAATCGCCTTCGTTCAGTTCGCAAAGACGGGTAGAGGAGAGCCCGACTTCCTGAACCACCAGTGTGATGGTTCCCTTTACCGGGTCGGCTTCCGCAATGGTAAGCGGCAT
>ERZ779737.2285-NODE-2285-length-12881-cov-6.779276_pt1 | contig 12881 bp, 19 predicted proteins | sample MGYA00511889_ERZ779737 | MGnify/ENA primary metagenome ERZ779737 (study PRJEB29588, sample SAMEA2163575) | human gut metagenome | biome: human gut; feature: human-associated habitat; material: faeces | place: Denmark | collected 2008/2010 ...
GCTTTCAGTTGCTCGGTCACGCCGTTTTGCTCTGCCAGTGACCGCACGATCAGCTCCATGCTGTTTATTGTAAAATAAAATTACCCAAAGTTGCAAAACAAAAATGGACATTGTTGCAAGTCCAAATTGGACAAAGTTGCAAAGGTTGTACATGCCGATTTTCTTCTTACCTCCATTTTTGAAATCTGCACATTTTTGTTGATACGGAGGCAACTATCTGCCCGGCCTTTCAGGCCCCTACCACTTTGCCATATAGTTTCCGTCAACCAATACATTTTCCGTAGATACCAGAAAGGCACCCTGTTCCGTTTCATGCACAATTTTCTTTAATTGCGGAATTTCATTTTTGGACAGCACCGTCATAAGAACCGTCTCTTCCTCCCCAGTATATGCGCCGGTACTTTGCCAGCATGTTGTGCCTCGTCCCAGTGATTCCAGAATTGCATTTTTCAGTTGCGTGGTATTCTTTTTGCTGACAATAAATACAATTTTATTGATTTTCTGTGTATACACCTTATCCATAACAAACGATGAAACCACTGCATAAACCAGGGAATACACCCCAATTCTCGGACTATATAAAATCATGCAGATACCATACACCAAAATATTTACCCCGAGATAGACCTTGCCCATGCTGATGTTCCGATTCTTTTTCATCAGAAAAAGACTTATAATATCCATTCCTCCCATGGTTGAATTATAATGAAGAACCATACCGATTCCAACTCCCGCCAGTGCCCCGCCAAGCACCGAGGAAACAAATAAGTCATTCTGCATCAGAGGCTTTTGCCATATCGGAATAACGGAAAGAAAGACCGACATTGCTGTAACTGTGATTATGGTGCTTGCCATATATTTTTTCCCAAGAATTTTTATTCCTAAAAGGAATACCGGTATGTTAAAAGCATAGTAAATGATTCCAGCCAGATCCATCTGTCCAAGTTCCATTCCCGAACAGTACAGAAAAAGATTTCGAAGCAGCTGGCAGCTTCCCATCACACCTCCGCTATACAAACCACTCGGAACAATAAAAATATTTACTCCAATGGAATAAATGAGTGCTCCCGCCAAAGCACCCATTTGCTCCATCAGCATCTTATTCATCTGTTCTTTCATTTGCTTTCCTCCAATTCATTTTTATCTGCGTATATTCCTGTGTTGCATCACTGCCCCGATACCATAGGTATCCTTCCTTCTCCTTTAAGCTCATAACCACCGAAAGCAACGTCCTGCTCGTATCGGTGCGTTGAATGGGTGGCTCTGACAATTTTGAGCACAGTTCATTGATGGCAGGGTATTGATACACCGTTTTTTTCATCACTTCCAACCGTTCCAATGTCAGCTCCCAGGACTTACCATTATGCAAAATCAGACCATTTTCATCGGATACATTAGGAACTGCTATCACATCATCGGTACAAAGCACATGATTGGTATGTGCATATACCGCCTCCTTCGGAAATATTGCTACCCTGTTTGCTGTCGTTTCAAGGCACATCACCTCACAGGGTGCTGCTATTGTCCAGGAAGTCGCCGTTGATGCCGGGCATCCTTTTAAAATTTCTACCGCTTCCTGTAAAGTTTCTGTATACAACAACGCTTTCTGCACAAACGTATTGGGAATTCCCCTGTTTTTATGATACGCACCATTTAAAAGAGTTGTAGATACCAGTGCAATCCCCCGCTCATTCATTCCGATTCCAAATATCTGCCCTGCAAATCCAACTGTTTCCATTCGCATGCCATTTTTAGGTGATTTCATTCGAATCTGTATCTGATAACCATCAAACAATTTCATAAAATCGAGATTCTGCCCAATAATCACCTCATCATCTGCCTGTTTTATTCCAAAGGAGGTGCAATGCCCTATCAGATTTCTTTCATTCAGCAACAAATAGCACTCATCAAGGCAGTTGAGCAGGAGTAACTCCTCCTGCTCAATTCCTGCACCATCACACATGCCACAAAATTCCCGGTATACATTGGGCAGATATGTTCTGATGTTGTCCAAATATGTTGTTTCCTCACGAAACATCCTTTTTAGCTCGTCCACACTGCTTCCAAACAATGCTTTTACCTTTTCAACACATTCTTTGATTTCAGTGCCTGCTGCACTCCCATGCAGATATCCGATTTGATAAAAATCAGATGCTTCTGTCACATCAAGTACTCTTATTTTCATCCCTTTCTCCTATTGCAGCTGGTCATAAAGTTCGTTAATGGTATCTACCTCAAAGCTCATTGAATTGGACTGTTCCCAAAACCATGCATGATAGGGTTGTCCATGAATTGCCTTTACCATTTCGTCTGCAAGGAAAATACTGGAACCGTAAATCCAGTTTGCAATGGTTAACATCGATGCCTTATGTGCTCCCTCTGAGCCACAGGTTACGGCATCCTTTACCACGGATATGGTATATCCTCTTGTAAATGCATCGTAGATGGAGGTCAGAAAACAGGAATCGGTAAAGCCTCCTACCATAATCAGATGCTCTGCATGAAGTCCTTGCAGAATCAGCTCAATATTGGTCTGATAAAAAGCGGAAAACCGCTGTTTTTCTACGACAAGTTCACCGGGTAACGGTTTCATCAGATCACAAATTTCTCCATTTTTACTTCCTTTTACCGAATATATCGGGTGTCCCTGCGCATCACGCACATCAAACGGATGACACATAACCCCTTCATAATCCCTCGCCACCTTTACATGTACAATGGAATATTTCTTTTCTCTGCAGGCATCCAGAACCTTCCTGGCATTCCGGGCAGTTTCATCCCAATTCCACGCCGCCCAGCGGTCATATCCTCCTGCACCATATTCATTCTGCATATCAATAATTACCATTACAATACGTTCATTTTCAAAATCGGGAACCTTCTTCATCTTTATTCGCCTCTCTTCCTAATCCACTAATCCCTGCTCTTTCAAATAATTATGTGCCACATCCTCCGGTTTCTGCTGCTCCACATCTACCAGATAATTCAGATATGCCATTTCAGAGTCATCTATTTTACCTGCCAGCTTATTCAAAGCCTCCTCCAGACCCGGATACTTTTCCAGTGTCTCTGTCCTTACAAGTGGGAACGCTTCATATGGATACATGGATGCTTTATCATCCTCCAATACTACTAAATTGTATTTTGCCAGCAGACCGTCGGTACTGAATGCCAGAACAATATCTGTTTCATCGGATTCCAGACTTGTATATTTCAATGTATCTTCCAATGGAATCACGTCTGAAAATGTAATGCCCGCATAGTCATTCTCCAGTTTTTTCATTCCATCTTCTCTTTCCTCAAACTCAAAGGTAGGTGAAAAACGGAATTTTGTATCACAATCAATCAGGTCGGAAATTTTTGTAATTCCATACTGTTCGGAAATGTCCTGACTTGTTGCAAGACAATATGTATTATTAAAGCCAATCGTATCAAGGCAACTGAGATTATATTTTTCACTCATCTGTTCCTTCACCTTGGCAAACATATCAACGCCTTCCTCATAGGGCAGTGCCAGTGTTGCTCCATATGCCGTTCCGGTATATTCCAGATACACATCAATCTCGCCATTTTTCAGTGCGGTAAAGCACACATCTGTTCCACCAAGTCCCTCCTTGAGGTCTACCTGATAGTCGGTATAATTCTCAATCAGTTCTTTAAAGAAATAGCCAAAAATATACTCTTCTGCGTAATTTTCCGTCGCAACTACTATCGTTCCGCTCTTTTTCACACTTTTTCGTGCAATCGGAACAATACACGCCAGCAGCAGTACAGCTACAATTACAATCACCAAAATGCCTTTTTTCCTGTTTTTCTTCATAATAATGTCCTCCTCGTTTTTTATCTTTCCTTATCAGTTGCAATTCCCTCCGGTGTGACCCATTTTTCCAAAAGTCCTATGAGCCAGTCTGCTACCATTGCCAAAATACAAGCCGGTATTGCCCCTGCAAGAATCATATTAATGTTCATCATGGAAATTCCGGAATAAATCATAAATCCCAGTCCTTTTCCTCCTGCGTATGCTGCCAGAGTTACGGTTCCCACTGCCCATACAGTTGCTACTCTTACCCCTGCCATAATAACCGGCAGCGCAATAGGTAATTGTACCTTAGTCAATATCTGCATTTTTGTCAGTCCAATTCCTTCTGCTGTTTCTATAATGTCTCTGTCAATATTTAATATTCCGACACATGTATTTTTCACAATAGGAAGTACCGAATAAATTACAACTAAAATAATGGTCGTCTTTATTCCGATTCCGGTCAGTGGAATCAGGAATCCCAGAAATGCAAGACTTGGCACTGCCTGACAGGCATTTACGATTGCCATAATCATTTGCTTTAGCTTTCTGTTTGCTACCAGAATAATTCCCAGCGGAATTCCTATGAGACATGCTACCAAAATCGATATAAACATAATCTGCAAATGTTCCACCGTCAATTGGATTAGCTGTGGATACCTATCCATTAAAAAGTCAAAAAAGCTCATTTTATCACCCCTTACTGTGTGCTATATTTATCCATAAAAGCGGATGTTTTCTGAATGTTACGGATTGCCTGCAAAATAAAGGATTCTACAAATTCATCTGCCGGATGTTTTACCATATTCTCCGGAGTATCATACTGCACAATCTTTCCACCATTCATAAGACAAATTTCATCTGCAATACGGAAGGCTTCGCTGATATCATGTGTAACAAATACGATGGTCTTTTTCTCCTTTTGCTGAATTTTCAAAAGTTCTTCCTGGAGCATTACTCTGACTAACGGGTCTACTGCTGAAAATGGTTCATCCATCAAAATAATTTCCGGATTTAAGGCAAATGCTCTTGCTACTCCTATCCTCTGCCGCTGACCACCACTGAGCTGATGCGGATAACGGTCTTTAAATTCTTCATAATCAATATTCACCATATCAAGAAGCTTTTTATTATTTTCTACCATTGTCTGGGTGTCATATTTCTCCAGTTGCTGCAACAGACAAAGATTTTCCTCCACCGTCATATGCGGAAACAAGCCGGTATTCTGCAAGACATATCCAATTTTTCTCCGATAAGATATGATATTTTGCTCCATGATATTTTTACCATCCACAAGAATATATCCGTCGGTTATGGATTCAAGCCGGTTAATCATTTTTAATGTTGTTGTCTTCCCACATCCACTTGGACCAAGTAATACAACAATGTGACCCTTTTTGATTGTGAATCGTAAATTTTCAACTACTCTTTTCTCTCCGTACTCCTTACAAACATCATAGAAACTAATCAAAACAATCACGCTCCTTTCTTCTGAATCATGCAAAAAGGCGCTGAGTTATTAACTCAACGCCTTTGTTTACTAGGATTCTACCTCAATTTATTTATTGACACAATGTATACTCAGTACATATAATTCTAATTATATTGTACGAACCGTACATTTTTCAGTATTGAAAGGAGCACCTGCATCTATGATTACTGTAAACGACCTGTTAAAGCTTCCCATCATCCGACGGTGCAATCTTGTTGCCGGGAAAAATGGATTGAATAACAAAGTATCGTGGCCCTATGTTGTTTTATCCTCAACCATTGTTAACTGGGCAAACGATTATGAGCTTGCCATTTACTCAAAGGACATGGAAAAAACAGTGGCGGAACAGATTGAAGTATACCGAAGACTCATTAATGAAGCACAGGAAGCCAATCTTTCCGCACTCATTATTTCTTTAAACAGTTCTGTAATGAAAGAACTGCCAAAGGATTTGCTTGTGCAGGCAGATGATTTTGCCCTTCCGGTCTTTATCGCTCCCTGGAACATTTCCAGCAATGATTTATCAAAAGCAATCATCAGCTATCTTGTAAAACATCAGACCAAGGCTCCGCTTTCCGATGAGTTTCTAAGAGGCATGATTTATGGTACAGAAGCAGATATTGAACGCAATCTGCGCAATTTTTCATTTTCCGGGCATGAAATTACTTCTTTCTTTATGCTGCATATGTCATACTCCTATGCCAAAGCAGCGACCTCCAGGCAGCGTAGCTCCGATTCCGATGAAATTGAATTAAGCTATATTGAGCAGCAAATCAGCCGGTATATTTCTCTGCCTTTTACTCTGTTAAATGCCTGTGAAATGAACCATTCTTTCCTATATACGCTCAGTGCCGACAATTATGATAAGTCTATTCTGAATCCTATGCTTGTCAAAATCAGCCAGGCGATTCACCGTCGTTACCCGGATTTAATCTTTCATATTGGCGTAAGTACTCCACATAATAGCCTTTCTGAACTTAATATTTGCTATGGGGAAGCACGTATTTCCTCACTCTTTACAAATTACCTCAGCTCCATAAAACCAGATTTTCAGTATGCCGATGAATTGCTCTCCCTACAGCTACTGCTTGCATCCGGCAATGCCGCATTACAATCCTTTTGTGAAAAGGTCCTGGGCGTATTGGGTCAACAGGAATTATCACCTGCCGAGCAGGAATTGCAAGACTCCCTGCGATGTTATATTCAAAATAGCTGCAATCTGGCACGCACTGCAGATGCACTCTTTATTCATAAAAACACGTTGCGAAACCGCCTTGTTAAAATCGAGGAATTTACGCATCGACACCCCGGGAATCCCAATGAGCTTTACGACCTGATGACTGCACTGCTTGCGTACGATGTCGTGTATCCTCCATCCCGCCCATAACATAGACAATTATCCTGTGGAAAGCAATCCCATTTTCCGTTTATAGCTGCCAGCCTGCCGATTGCTCTTGCAATCGAAATTCTCTGACGTTCTCCACCAGAAAGCGTTGCACCGCCTTCCCCAATAACCGTATCAAAGCCATCAGGAAGGTGTTCTGTGTTAGGATGTACTTTGACATTGTTTCTTCTTCATATGAAAGAATCATACTATCCCCATTTAAAGCTTTTAATAATCTGATGTTAACCATATAAACCACTCTTATTTTCCTTGCTTCCACCATCTAAGGACTTCATTGTCGGGACTATAATCACATGATCCGATAGGCGCACAAATCGTAGCTCCGTCTCTCAGCACATCATATGCTCGTCTGACATGTTCTTCGCCGCCCTCTCCAAAATGAAAACAAAACTGCATTGTATTTCCAACAACAAGATTTTCATTGTGCTCTGACACCGCTAATATCTGACCATAGGCATTTAACTCAGAATGCATATAGCCGCCATTTTCATCAGGAAATAAACCAAGAACTTCTGCATTAAAAGCTCTCTGATAAAGTTTTACCGCCTCGACACTTCCTCTTACATAGACTTGCATCATTGACCTTAACATATTATATACCTCCCTAAACATCCCTTAGAAACATTAATACTGCCGGCAAATCTATTTCCGAAAATCTATGCCCATCAATCATTTCTCGAATTTCTGCTATCCCAGACCAATTAATATCCCTTGTATCATCTCCCTCAGATAATACCTCTCCCTCTACTTCGCAGATAAAATACACACCAAAGGAATCTACCGGTCCTTCTATTGTCTGATACGCAGCGAATGGCTTTATGCACTCAACCGAAAAGGAAGATTTCGTTCTGTCACCTGTTGTTATGATAGAATCTTTTTCATTATAGATTGCTACCACCTTCAATCCAGTTTCTTCCATGACTTCTCTCTTTAAGGCATCGGTAATTTTCTCATACTCGTTGATTCTTCCCCCGGGAAGTTCATATACTTCCGGTTCACCCTCACGCTTGCGCAGTTGAATAATCAACTGAATTTCGCCTTCGCATTCTCGAACAAGTAAGCCTCTTACGTTGACATGAATCATACACCTATTCTCCTAATCAATCATTTACGGGGTTTCGCATACGCCATTCTACACAACGACCAATTGAGTGTTGACGTTTTTACTTCCTCTGCAATATCCCACAAATTGTCAACTACTCTAATTTCAACATTCCTTTTTATCAATTCACCGAACAAGTCGTTTATTTGATATTTAACCTTGGGAATCTGAGTTGTTTTCGCAACATAATATCCCGCCACATCATCTTGCAATACAAAATCATCTACGTCAAATTCATATAGATACTGTGTTGTATTTTTGATTTTCTCAAACCAATCACTTTCAATCACAACTGCGTATGTAACCGTTGTGGACGTGAAGAATTTCCACTTATCAGATTCTGTAGTATCTTTCCCCACATAATACGCAACTCTCGGACAATTACGCGGTGTCAGAAAATTAGGAAGTCTTTTTTCGTCAATTGCCCACACTAAGCCAACGGTTTTATCCAAATCATCACGAGTTGGAATTCTTGGCTCAAAGGCTTGTATATTGCTTTCTTCACTAACATGAAATAAACGCATAAAATTTCTCCTATAAATCTACGGATACTCATATCCCGGCTTAAAATATACATTTTCGTTATTCCGAATTTCTTTTTTGTATACCTGTTCACCCCAGTCACTTTGGACAACTTCTTCAAAGGCAACCGAAACATCACTAATATCGACTTTTAAGCCCTCTGCAACATCATGTGCTATCTTTTGGGCAAGGTTTGTTTTTATTTCATCACTACGCCCCGGCCATAATTTTACAACTACATGTGGCATGCTTAGTTCCTCCCGTTTCTTCAACATTGCATTATGATATATCCAACAGACAAATCTCATCTCTTCCATATTGTCCTCGATGACTCCCGTTTGTTCGAAACCGAAAGAGCTATAGAGATGTTTCGCCACCTGATTTCCTAAAGCTACACCAGTATATATTTCCCCGGCGCCATATGTTTCCATCAAATATCTTACTCCGAGCTGCAATGCCTTTCTTCCATATCCCATGTTCTGATACTGCTTATCTATCAAAAATTTCCATAATGTATATTGATTCTTAGCTTCATAATAACCCAGCATAACAAATCCCACTACTACTTTATCTGCATATATTGCAAAAGGAAAAGCTGTTTCTTTATATGCCCATGCTTGAGCCAAAGAATATGCCGTAGATGAAACAAAATCTTCTTGGGATTCAGACACTTTTAACTTTAGAACATCTTCAAAATTATCCTTTGTTATTTCTCTAAGTTCAACCATAATCATTCTCCGGACACTTTAATTTTTTACTACTTCAATTCCTCCAATTATCTATCCATTATCCTAATGTTTTACGCATTACAATTTGACCATCTTGTCTCATAACTTCCTTAAAACCGGCTTTTTGATATAATCTGACAGGACCCTGGTAATCGTAATCATCACGATTGTCGCGTATTTTTGCATAGCCCTCTACCGCTACGTAACCGCTCTGTTTTGCATCGGTGCAAACCCTATCTATAAACGCTGAAGCAATACCCATACCACGGTACCCGGGAGCAATCTCAAAACATACAATGGATATTGTTTTACCACATGTATTTATTCGTGCAAACTCTGGAACAAACCCATCATAACTCTCAATATCTGCAGCATTACACCATCCTATGGATTTATTCCCATCATACGCCAAATACCCATGTATTTTATCAGCATTAAGCATCTCTACGGCATATTTGCGTACCGTTTCTTTCACACCATTTTCTTTAAACTCACTAACCATTTGTTTAATGGTTGTCTCATCTTGATTGGGAGACGTGCAGTAACAAGGACCATTAGGATTCCCATCTGTAAATGCCCTGTTATCAAAAAAATCGAGATAGTCTGTTGCTAATTCTCTTGTTAATGATTTAATAGTTATATTCATATCCACTCTCCTCATGTATTTTTATTATTTCAAACCTCTATATTATTAAAAAAATTGATAATACTCTTCATACCATTAAGTGCCTGGTCATCTGCAATAGCAGGTCTGTTATTGGTATTATGGCTACATACAACATCATGAATATTATAACAATTCATATGATGTAAAAGCGTACATGCCGTTTCATACGGTTTATTGACTCGTCCGTCACCACCACCTACCAGTACAACAGCTCCTTTTTTAGATTTTATTATTGGTTGTTCGTTTCTGAAAAAATTAGCGCAAAAATATGTCTGCAATCTACTTCCCACATCTAATAATTTCCCTGTAAGTTCGGAGAAATATATCGGAGAAGCAATCAGTATATTATCACACTTCTGTATATAATCATAAATTTCCTGCATTTCGTCATCTATTGCACATCCATTATTCTCCCAGCAAAACCTACAATCCCAACAGGGTGAGATATTACACCTATACGCATCTACTATCCTATATTCACCATGCACATTTTCTTTTAAAATATTTATTAAACTTACGGTATCTCCATTGATTCTAGGTGAGCCGTTTATAATCAATGTCTTCATATTACCAAACTCCAACTTATTGTTCCATATTCGCCCCTTAGCAACTTCAATTATCTATGCAACATATTGTTTACAAAATCACATTAGATTAAATCCAATTCTACTACACTTGATGACTAGGGGCTAACCATTCATCCAAAGAAATAACACTTACTATTTTATCATAGCAAATCATTAATTAGTAGTGATTTTTTATCACTGATACTCTCACACCTTATAATTATCCTTTATTTCAACACAACGCCCAAATTGGCAAGAATTTTCACCTGCTCCATAGCGGCTTTACGAAGTTCTTCATTCTCCATTCCCTGTAGCATCATTGCTATCTGCATAACCTCTGGATTGATTCCTTCCACTTCACCATCTACCAAATATGCAACTGTCGTATTAAGCACCTTGGCAATTTCCTTTAACACACTTACCTTGATATCAACCAAATCATTTTCATAATAAGAAATCGTATTTTTCTTAATGTAAAGTTTTTCCGCTAATTCTTCTTGCGTATATCCTAGTAGCGTCCTTCTCTCCTTAATTCTCATTCCAATTGTCTTTTCCATTGTTCTCTCCATTTCCGGAGTCCGAAACGGAGAGAACGCAAAAAGAGCCGACAAAACGTATGACAATAAGACCGGTAGCTAATAATATATGCCACCTGGCGTTATCTCCGTTTTGTCGGCTCCTGATAGTTCTCTGCTAAATCCAGCTCTTTAACAAACTCTTGGTAATCAGTGCCGACCTTGATGGTTCCAGCCAAATCCGACGGTTCTTCTGATTCCTCATTATATTCGATTGTATTGTTACTTAATAATTGGCTGCACGTTGCATTGGTTGCATCTGCTTACAGCCCTTTGTCTTTTGGACACTGACTTTTACTTGACCGGTCCGGTTACTGCCCCTGCGGTTCTCCAGCACCATCACTCTCTCTTCGTCCACAATTGCCACGATATCCTTATTGCATTTTCCGCAGGTTATTTCTAAATTACACATGCCTTGGCATCTCATCAGGACTCTGCCACATACCGGGCAGCTAATAAATCTCTTATCTTTTCTATCAGTCATCATCAAAATCCTCCTGTTGATTCTTGCAATTCAACGGTAAAGGGAAAGGAAAACCATTGATGATTAATGTTAAAAGGCAGATGAGTTCCGATGTGCCGAAGTGCGCACCACCTACCCGTTGTACTTCTTGCTGATCTCTAATCAAAAGTAAATTCATACTTTGAAGTTATCGCCCCTCCACAAACCACATATTGTTATCTTCATAATAAAGATGACTTTCTTTGCCATCTATGATGCAGGTATATCTCATACCAACTCCCCCGGCTTTCAAACTGGCAGCTCTGCAGACATACTTGATACGCTGAATCTCGTACCTATGTCCGTCTGTCCAAATGAAGCTCCTCGGTAACAATCTGCCATCTTTGGTAAATGTAGCATTTACATCTACATAAATCTTGCATGATTCCATAGCTCCTCCTACATCACTGTAATTGTTCTAGGACATTCTGTAAGCTTCTGTATTTTTCCCAAGCTCTCCAACTTCTTCAATCTACTATGAACCGTTGAAGTGGACCGAAGCCCGGACATTTTACACAGCTCCCGTACTGTAGGAGAAAATCCATTCTGTGCAATATACAACATAATAATGTTATACATTTCCCTATCCTTATCCGTCATAATCTGTTCTCTATTTGCCACGTACTAAACCTCCATTCTTATCCGAAGTAGCCATGAGGGTGAACCGTATGCTCTGCTTTCGCATCCACAGCTGACAGCATCTTATCAAAATACATCAGCCCACGCTGCACACTGTAAAATCCAAATCTACGCCGGATATCGTCCACAGCTGTATCCACCTTCATCTGCTTTTCTCTAAATTCTACACTTGAGAACAAATCAATCTGCTCCCAATAGTTATCATTTACAAGGTCGGCTCCTCTCACACCTACGCTTCGAATCGGTTTCTGCCAATTATAATTCTCTTGAAATAGCCGAAATGCTTCCTCTGCTATCTCTCTGGTCACATTAGTTGCGTGGTCAAGCTTCCGCTGTCTGGTAAATGAAAACAACTCATTATCCCGGACACTGATTTCTACCACTCTGCACTTAAAACCATTTTCCCGTAGCCTTGCGGCCACACTCTCAGCTAATATCGTGAGAACAATCTTCACATCCTGCTCATTCACCAAATCCCTCGGCGTTGTAGTACTGTTGCCTATGGATTTAATCGGTGCATGGGCATCCTCATACTTTACCGGCGAATCATCGTAACCGTTAGCAAAGGCCCATAGGATATCTCCCATCTTGCCAAACTGCGAATGCAATATCTTTTCATCCGTCCTTGCCAAATCTCCGATAGTTCTAATTCCCAGCTTCTGCAACTTCGCTGATGTACTACGTCCTACATAAAGCAAATCCGATGCTGGTAGCACCCAACCCTCCCAAATTATTCATCATCTTCTTCATAGTTATCCCAGTCTTTCAATACTCTTCTATAAGCATCTTCTAAATCGTCCTGCACATAGTCCATAAATGTATGCGGATCAAACGCTGTTTAACGCTACTTCATATGCTGCAGGACACTGCAATGCTTCCTCATA
>ERZ779737.2286-NODE-2286-length-12877-cov-4.391983_pt1 | contig 12877 bp, 9 predicted proteins | sample MGYA00511889_ERZ779737 | MGnify/ENA primary metagenome ERZ779737 (study PRJEB29588, sample SAMEA2163575) | human gut metagenome | biome: human gut; feature: human-associated habitat; material: faeces | place: Denmark | collected 2008/2010 ...
CAGCCCCCGTCGTTAGCGGTCGGATCTCAAAACTTTTCGGAGACGTGCTCCGTATGCACCCGTGTCAGTCGTTTTCCTTGTTGTTTTTGCTGTTCTGCTGATTCTGGTTCTGCTGCTGATTCTGATTCTGCTGGTTCTGCTGATTCTGCTGCTGGTTCTGGCTCTGCTGATTCTGACGGTTCTGATTCTTGTTGTTTTCCATTGTTTTAAACACTCCATGCCGTAAGGCGGAAAAATTTGCACGGTCTTTTGACCGCAAACTAAGTATTCCCGCAGCGCGACACGATTATTCAGCCGAGCATATATCTGCTGTCAACTTCCGCCTTGATCTCGGATTCGGTTTTCAGCACAAGAATAAAATTAACAAGGCACAGCACAGCGCTTATTATCCACCACACATCTGACAGTGTGCGCGCAGCACCGGACACAACGCCGAGTCTGTCATATATTGACGAATTGAGCGTAACTATCGCATCGCCTATGCAGAAGCTCACGGTGCACACGACGCTCATGACCGTAACGGATGTGACCCACCTGCCGAGATATCTTCTGATCTCGCCAAGCTTCGCGTCACGGAATTCACGGCTTGAATTTTCGGCAATAAATCCCGCATGGTCGTGTATTATAACCCGTTGAGCTCTGCATGCGATTACAGCGACTGCCGCAAAAAGCACCGAGCTAACGATTACCGATGCATATCTCACGAGAAACGCCTCAAGGACCTCGCTATGTTGCCATACGGATGCATTGAAGTACTTATTGTTGAAGGAAAATTCCAACCATTCATTAACGCCCGCGGCAACGGTATACACTGCGGAAACACCGGCGCCGATCTTCCACTGTGGATACAATTTTGCGATCGTCACAAAAAAACCGACAAAGCAAAGTGCCGCAAGCACATCCGGAATTATATTGTTCGATTCAAGAAGAAGGTCGATCTCAAGAAAAAATGCCGCAGCCAGCAGTGCGAACGCAATATTGATGCGTCGCTTTGTAAAGCGTATATCGCCCGGCAGTATCTCATCGTCATATTTTTTGCGCAGCGTGGGAATGAATTCGCCGTCTTTTCGCAGGAACGCAAAGTAACGCTCGATAAAAACGAGCCAAGCTATGCCCGCGATAAGTGCGAGCATTATCCCGATCTCGCGGAAAAGCCCTATGAACTCATACCAGTTGAATGATGAGTCGTCATATCCGCCCATACTCAGAGAAGCAAACTCCGGAAGCACGGCACAGAGCGGCTTGAAGAATATAAAGAAGACAGTTGCACCCTTGGCGACACCGGTCACAGTCGCACGTCCGCGGCGGCTGCTGTAAGGTGCCATTGCTCCGGTGCGACTGCCGAGATAAAGCAGCCCGTCCCAGAGCCTGCCCCATGCCGGCACGAGGAGAATAAGCTCCACCACGGCAAACGAGAACGTCGAAAGGAGTATCGCCACCGGACGCTCATTCTGACTCGATATGCCGAACAGGAAAAATATCGACGCCGTTTTTGCGATCCCGACTATTGCGGCGCGCCAAAACCAGGTACGCGACGTTTCTATCTGCGGGCAGATAAATGACAGCTTTGTAAGTGCCGCGGCGATCAGGATGTACCCGATGAAATCGGGCAAAACATCGATAACCGCAAGGTCGGGGTTGAAAAGGAACAGTGGCGCTATTGCCAGCAGTATAAAACCCATACTGTCTTTTTTCTCTTTCATTTTACAGGCTCCTTTTCGTCAGATAAAAGATAAATATCACTTTTTACGCTTGCTTTTGCGACTTTCTGCGCGGCGACGCTGACGCTCTTCAATTTCGGCTCGCGTGGTCTCAAGAGCACGCGCTTCCTTCTCGTCTACCTTTTCGAAGAAACGATCGATGAAACCTATCCCCGTCTTTCTCCGCAGGGGCGCATTCTCCTGTCCCGCAGGACAGATATTCTTGTAGCACCCGTATATCGCGACCGCGGAAAGCACTATGAGCACCAAAAGAAGCACATAATAAAAACCGGGCTCGATGAGCTTCATTATACCGAGCGCATATGTCAGCGCCCAAATGACAGCAGTGACCATGGAGGTCAATGCCGTAGTCCGCGGTTTTTCGATACCTACCGCCTTTGCCGCAAGGTTCAACTCCCAACCGAGCAGAAGGTGAAAAAGCAGCACGACGGCAAACCATGCCCATCCCTCAACGGTCTTGACAATGTCAGGCACCGCGGAGTTGATGCGCTCCGTAACATAAAACACACCTTCAGCGATCCCTGTCAGCGCCACAAGCGCGGCAGCGCCCTCAACATACGCAAAGCCGCGGAAATATTCATGCAGTTTCCGGCAGCCGAGTATCATCACAATGCATCCCAATATCCTTATCGCCCACCCGTAAAGGGTCATCGACATAAGAAATGCAGCGATATATCCGGCCAATAACAGTCCGAATCCCATCAGTCCTTACCGTTTCCGGAAAGCTTGGCGCCGCAGCATTTTTTGTACTTCTTCCCGCTTCCGCACGGGCACGGAGCGTTGCGGTCTATCTTTTCACCGCTCTTCATGCTTGCGGGAGCGGCTTTTTTCATCTGTTCGGCGTTTCTTCCCATTCTGAGGTTTCTTATCATCTCCGGTGTTATCACAATGACCTCAGGTATCCTTTCCGTCAGCATCTCGCGTGCAGTCTTGTCTCTGATCTCTGTGATAAGGTCGCCGAACATATTTGATCCGAGAAGCTTGTACTCGGTCAGCGGATCCTTGTGGGCGTAGGATTGAAGCATCACGTTCTGCTTGAGATTTTCCATATCATCTATGTGATCGAGCCACATTTCGTCGATATTGTGCAGGAGCGTGTTGCGCTCAAAGCGGTGGAAACGCTCCTCCCCTACCTCAGTCTCACGCTTTTCGTAGAGCTCGACCGCATTATCCTGAAGCAGTTTTTCAATGTCATCGGCTGTCACGTGCTTCAGCTCATCCGGCGTGTACACAAGATCCTCCTCGCGGCATACCCAACCGAGGTACTTTCGCCTGAGCCCTTCGATATCCCACTCACTCTTTTCGGGAGATGCCGTGGCGCCTTCTACCGCTTCGGCAATGGTCGAAGCTATCATGGTCTTTATCTGACCCGAAAGGTCAGCCTCATGGAGTATCTCATCGCGCTGTTCGTATATCGTTTTTCTCTGCTCGTTGAGCACGTCGTCGTATTCGAGAACGTTCTTTCTGATCTTGAAGTTGCGGCTTTCGATCCTCTTCTGCGCGCTTTCGATCACATTTGAAAATAGCCTTATATTCTGCGACATATCGCCGCTCTCGTCGGTAAGGTTGACGGCAAGAGCCGACAGCTTCTGAAGCCTTGCGGGGTCGGCAAACAGACGCATCAGGTCATCCTGAAGTGAAATAAAGAATGTTGACTCGCCGGGGTCGCCCTGACGGCCCGAACGCCCGCGAAGCTGGTTGTCGATACGGCGGCTTTCATGACGCTCGGAGCCGATGATATAAAGCCCGCCTGCAGCTATTACCTTTTCGCGATTTGGAACGATCTCCGCTTTGTATTTTTCGTAATACATGCGGAAGGTGTTGCGCGCATTCTTTATATCCTGATTTTCGGTAGGCGCGGTACCGGTCGAAAGCGCGATAAGCTCCGGACGCAGCCCCATGCGCATCATTTCCTGCTTTGCCATGTGCTCGGGGTTGCCGCCCAGCATGATGTCGGTGCCTCGGCCTGCCATATTGGTGGCGATCGTCACGGCGCCCGCGCGTCCCGCCTCGGCAATGATATCCGCCTCACGCTCATGGTTCTTGGCATTCAGCACATTGTGCTGTATTCCCTTTGCCTTGAGCATTCTCGAGAGAACTTCGGATTTTTCGACCGATGCGGTACCGACAAGGACCGGCTGATCTTTTGCGCGGCACTCCTCGACGAGTTCGATAACGGCGCGGAATTTTGCATTCTCATCGGTAAATATACGGTCCGGATGATCAATGCGGATCATGGGCTTGTTAGTAGGCACTTCCACAACGTCAAGCCCGTAGATCTCGCGGAATTCCTCTTCCTCCGTCATTGCCGTACCGGTCATACCGGACAGCTTGCGATACATACGGAAGTAATTCTGAATGGTTACGGTAGCCGTGACCTTCATCTCCGACTGAACATTGACCTTTTCCTTTGCCTCGAGCGCTTGGTGCAATCCGTCCTGATAACGTCTGCCAGGCATAAGTCTGCCCGTGAACGGGTCAACGATAATTATTTCTCCGTCCTTTACAACATAGTCAACGTCTCTCTTTTTTACGCCCCATGCGTGAATCGACTGGTTGACATTATGCGCTATGCTTGCGTTTTCTGGATCGTTAAGGTTTTCTATGCCGAAGAATTCCTCGACCTTTTTGACACCGCGCGGAGTCAGCACGGCGCTCCCGTGCTTTTCATCGACGATATAGTCGAAGTTTTCATCGTCTGTTTCGGCTTTTGAGTCTATTTCCTTTATGACCTTTTTGGAAAGACGTCTCACCGCCGCATCACACTTTTCATAAATATCGGTCGACTTGCCGCTCATGCCCGAAATTATAAGCGGTGTGCGTGCCTCATCTATGAGTATAGAGTCCACTTCGTCGATTATCGCAAAATTGTGACCGCGCTGCATCTGTGCGTCGAGCGTCGTCTGCAGATTGTCACGCAGATAGTCAAAACCGAACTCATTGTTTGTTCCGTAGGTTATATCCGCTGCATAGTTGCGGCGTTTCTCTGCAGCCGACATCTCCTTGGTTATAACGCCCGTGCGCAGTCCGAGATATTCGTATATGCGCCCCATCTCTCCCGCGTCACGCACAGCAAGGTAATCGTTTACCGTAACTATATGAACGCCTTTCCCCGTAAGCGCGTTGAGATATGCGGGCATTGTAGCCACAAGCGTTTTACCCTCGCCCGTTTTCATCTCGGCGATCCTGCCCTGGTGAAGCAGAATACCGCCGAGCACCTGAACGCGGAACGGGCGCTTGCCGAGGACACGGTCGGCAGCCTCGCGGACAGCGGCAAAAGCCTCAGGCAGCAGCGATTCGAGCGATTCGCCGTTTTCGAGGCGTTTGCGGAACGCCGGCGTCACCGAACGCAGCTCGTCCTCGCTCATTGCCTTGAATTTTTCGCCGAGCGCATCGACGGAATCCGCTGCGCTCTTTATCTTTTTAAGCTGTCTCTTGCTGTAATCGCCGAACAATAAATTTTCAAGTTTCATATATGTCACCTTCCGGACCGATGATATCGATAATCTATTTTATTATACAATATGTTAGAGATAAAAACCATACCTAAATGTAAATTTTACATTCCAATATCTGTTCCGAAGCCGAAAAAACCGGTACGAGACCAAAAGCACATCTGGCAGCCTCGGCAATATCAAAATTATCGGCTTCGGCATTTCTGCCGAAGCCGATAGTCTTCACGATACGTATCAGCCGGTGACGGTCTGATCTTCGGTGACGAGCTTATATACCACCTTGTCGCCGTCCTTTATCTTGTAGGTGAGGGACGTTGCCTTATCGGGAGCGGTTCCGTTCACCGTCCACACAAAGTGCGTGAATCTGAAGGTCTTGGAATTTTCGTCGCTGGACACGGTTCCTTCATTCTTCTGAGCGAGTGTTTCACCGTCGAAGGTTATGGAATCGACCGAGCCGTCGGCAAGAGCCTTGTATGTGCCCTGTCTTTCCTGAATAAGAGCGATGAGAGCATCGTTGACGCTGCAGTCGGCATTGACCTTGAGTTCGTTGGCTCTCAGAAAAATGACTTCATTGCCGTCTTTGTCGACGGAGTAGACCTCGACAGAAACGATCATCTTGCTTCCGCCGTCGCCTGAGTCGCTGTTATTGCAGGAGATGAACATTGCCGCAAGACCGACAACCATCAGAACTGCCGTAAATAATGAAATAAATCTTTTTGCCTTCATTGGTAATACCAAGCCTTTCTTGATGTGGAATGCTTCGGAACGCTCCGAGCACAAAATTATACGATAAGATTATACAATACGGAAGCTTTTTTGTCAATAGGATTAGTGCAGATTTTACCGTTTTATCTTCGGCTCAGCCGCCACAGGCGTCTGTCTGTACTCAGCGACGAAATTCCGTCTCTCCAACCGTCCGGCAGCCATGCCGTGACTGACGGCGTTGCGGGCTTGACCGTCGGTATAGCCGGAAGATGATTGTCGTCAAGTATGAATGCATCGGAATCGGCGTGCTCCGTGCACGCATGATTATAAGGCAGTCCGCCGCCGGAGTGCATTCCGTAATATCTGCCGTCTCCGGAAAGCCTCTGATAGTATGGGTAGTATTTATTGGAATACGGCACGATACCGTCCGCGTTCTTCACACAGGTGTACTGCGTATCCCTTACATAAACCTCTATCGGGAAATTGCGGTCAACGAGCACGAGCGATTTCTGAACAAGATTCTCGACCGGGCACTTTGTGCACGCAACACCGTCGGTAGCCGAATCGTACCAGACCATAACATGGCGGTCGCACGGCGTCGTAGGCTGCGTTCCCTGCAGGAAATAGCCTGTTTCGGCGCAATCTCCGCGCGGGTCCGCTTCGCAGGCTGCGGTGATGAGCTTTCCCGAATATTTGCAATAGGTGCATTCGATTACATTGTCTGCGAGACCGAATGTTTTCAACGTCTCCTGACCGCTTGCAACAGCGTCGAATATCGGCTGATGGATCTCGGTCATCATGGTGTTCCAGACGATACCTGACGGGTTGTCACCGGGGATCGCCTTTGGGTATTCGTAACCGTACCATACGCCGCAGATATAATAAGGTGAGTACCCGATAAACCATCTGTCGTAGTTATCACCCGCGGAACCGGTTTTTGCGGCAAGCTCTATCTTCGAGTCAAGCTTTATATATCCGCTGTGAGCCACGACTCCCTGAAGCAGCTTCGTCATTATCGACGCTGACGCCTCGCTCATAGCCACGGTGCCCTTATAGTCGTTCTGAAGGATCGTGTTACCGGCGCTGTCCTCTACCTTGAGGTAAGAATGCGCCTCGTTGTAAACGCCGTCGTTCGCAAATATCGAGTACGCCGCGGTCATCTCTCTGACGGTAAGACCGTAGTTGAGCTGTCCGAGTGCGAGAGCCGCATAGCCTTTATCGGTGATCTTTCTGCCGTCGTCAAGAGTTCTCGATTCTATCAGATTTCCGAGTTGAAGTGTGTCGCGGCAATATTTGAAGGACTTGTCAAGCCCGACGAGCTCAAGCACCTTGAGCGACACGGTGTTGAGCGAGTTTTCGACCGAGTATCTGACGTTCGTCAGACCGCGGTAGTAATAGTCAAAGTTTTTGGGCCACGCGGTATCATTTGTGAACGAATACGGAGTATCGTCGAACACCGACGCATAAGTGATGAGCCCGCTGTCAAGAGCCGGCCCGTATACCGCAAGAGGCTTTATCGACGAACCGGGTGAGCGGAACGTTGTGGTGGCATAGCTTTGTATACGGTTGCCTGTCTTTTCGCCGCGCGCACCGACAACACCGAGGATGTCGCCCGTATCCGGGTCGATCACGATAGCCGACGACTGCGCGGGAAGTCCCGATTTGTTTGCGGGGAAATTCGAATCGTCAAGATAGGTCTGTTCAAGTATATTTTGAATACGGTCGTCAACGAGCAGATATATCTTCCATCCACTGTTGTACACCTTGAGAGCAGCCATTTTTCTTGAGACTTTGTACTGCTCGGCATAGTCGGTGATGATATCATCTATCGCCATGTCGGTGTACCAGGAGTTGATATTTATCTCGCGCTCATCGTCGTGAACATTGAGCACGAGCTCCTTGTCATACGCCTCATCATACTCACGCTTGTTGATAAGTCCCTGCTCAAGCATAAGGTCGAGCACGTCGTTGCGCCGCTTGAGATTTTCCTCGGGATGCGTTATCGGATTGTACTTTGACGGGTTTTTGGTTATGGAGGCAATGGCAGCGCACTCAATGAGCGACAGCTCGCTTACATCCTTGTTGAAATACTTATTTGCCGCCGCCTGAACTCCGTAGCAGCCTGAACCGAGGTTTATCACGTTGAGATAAAGCTCGAGTATTTCCTCCTTCTCCATCTTTTTTTCAAGATCGAGCGCCCACAGGATCTCCTGTATCTTTCGCTGTATCTTGTAGGAATCGTCGCCGCTCACGTTCTTTATCAGCTGCTGCGTAAGCGTTGAACCGCCGTAACTTGAGTTATCGAAGCCGAGGAAGAAGTTTGCGCCCGCTTTTATAGTGCGCAGCCAGTCAACCCCGTCATGGGTGCGGAAGCGCTTATCCTCAACGGCAATGAAGGCATTCTGAAGGTCGATCGGGATCTTGTCATATTCAATATAAATGCTGTTCTTCGGTCCGTAAAGACGCTCGTTTTCAAGTTCTACGGCTTCGCCGACGCGGTTCGAACGGTCGGTAAATTCATACCTGTACACGCGCGTCGTAGTCGAGGTGTTGAAGTCGAGCTTGTATTTTGAGATGTCGACCTCGGTCTCAACGTAATTTTTAATGTAGATCGTGAAAGCGCACGCAACTATGATACCGGTGAGCGCGCATATCAACAGAAAAGTAACGAGCACGTTGATAAAGCCGCGTAAAAAGATACCGGCTCCGCGCAAAAATATTTTCCAGGCCTTTTTTATCTCCTGCTGCCAGTTTATATCCTTCTGCATTCGTTAACCTTCAATCATTTTAAAATTAATGATGCCGAACCGCGGCGTGCCGCAGCTGTGCATAGTTTATTTTACCACTCTAATTTGAATATATTATGAATTACGGTCAATAATAATGAAAAAGTGCTTTTCACGCCTGTCCGGCAAGCCCGCAGGCACCTCAAAATTGCAAAATGCCGAAAGGAATGATAAAAAATGAAAAAGAAATTACTTGCGATAGTGACCGTTGCCGCCGTTATATCGCTTACACTGTCAACATATGCCGTCGTCATGTGCGCCCGCGCGTTTTCGCGCCGGATTCAGAACATTACCGGCACAGACGAGCCTGTCGGCACCGCAGCCGTCACCGATCCCGTTTGTGCCTCCTCCGACGACACCGCTCCGACCGTGCGCGCAGGCATCGAAGGCGAAGGAGTCTATCTGCTGATATGCGACGGCGGCAGGCTGTTCGCCTTAGACGAACACGGGAATGAAATATTTACGTCCGATCTCGATCCCGACATACTTGGCGCTGAAGAACGCGAGCTGCTGAGCCGAGGTCTTTCGCTTTCGGGCGACGCGGCACTGCGCGAGGCGATCGAGGATCTGCTCCGCTGAGCCCGTCAGCGCAGAACAACGTTTTCTCTCCCCGCCTCCGCGCAAAGCTCTGAAACAAGGCATCCGGAAATATCGGCACCCGCAGGATTATTTTCGTACTTTTTCTCATCGGCAAAATAAAATACCGTCCTGAGATTACCGTCAAAGATGCCGACAAGGTTCGAGCATTTTCTGTACACCAAACTGTCACGTGACGGCACGCGGATATAAAGCACGGAAGGTCTTTTATCCGACTGGCGATTCACGGCCGCTGCGCTGCCGTTCTGCTGAACGGCGGCGCTTTTTTCGGTTTGTTTTCTGTACCGTTCGTCGGGCACCAGCGGAATGACAGAATTCAGTATCACTCTGATCTCGTCCCCGTCGCGCCCCTCGCGCACCGAAAGTGTTCCCTTTACGCACACCGCGCCGCCTTCAAGTATAAGACCGCTGTATTTTTCATAACTTTTCGGAAATGCGATGACCTCGACCTGACCGAAGCTGTCATCAAGCCTGAAAAACGCCATCGTCTCGTTGTTGTGAGTATTTTTTCTCGAAACCGCACAGATAAGCCCGGCGACCGTCACGGGCTGCTTGTCGGTGCAGTGCGTATCGCCATCCGACTCATCCGGAATAAGGTCCCCCAAGGACTCCGGTGCAAGATCCGAGAGATGCTTTGAATACCCGTCGAGAACGTGCCCCGAAAAACACATCCCGACGCTTTCCTTCTCATACTCCAGCAGTTCGCAGAACGGATATTCGGGAATATCCGGATAAACACACACGCCGGTATCACTTTTCTGTACACTGCCCGCAGCCATTGAAAACATATCGAGCTGCCCGTCAAGATTGTTTCTGCTTCTGTCAGCAAGTGCGGCAATTGCCGGCGCCAGTGCTTCAACCATGCGCGATCGGTAAACGCCGGAAAAATCGAAAGCGCCAGCTTTAATAAGCGATTCTACCATCCTGCGGTTCAGCTCACCGCCGGACATTCGGGTCAGAAAATCGTCAAGTCCTCCGAAAGCACCGTTTTTCTCACGCTCGCGGACGATAGCTCCGACGAACTGAACCCCGGCGTTCTTCACTGCCGAAAGTCCGAAGGTGATATCCTTGCCGCTGACGTGAAAATCCGAATAGCTGCGGTTCACGTCTGGCGGAAGAACATTTATACCGAGTTTTCCCGCCTCAGCGATATATTGCGCGGTCTTTGCCTGATCTCCGAGTACAGATGTAAGCAGAGCTGCGAGATATTCGCGCGGATAATGCGCTTTGAGATACGCCGTGCGGAAGGATATGACCGCATACGCGGCTGCATGGCTCTTGTTGAAGGCATAGTTTGCAAAGCTCGCCATGTCGTCAAAGAGCTTTTCGGCTCCCGACGCGGTCATTCCGCGCTCGGTCGCGCCGTTTATAAATTCCGCGCGTTCAGCCTCAAGTGCGCTCGCCTTCTTTTTCGCCATCGCACGCCGCACGACATCGGCGCGTCCGAGAGAATATCCCGCCATTATTCGGAATATGCTCATAACCTGCTCCTGGTATACTATGCACCCGTAAGTCTCGGAAAGCACGGGACGTAAGAGCTCCGACGGATACACGACCGAATCGGGATCGTTTCTGCCGGCAATGTACCGCGGTATCGAATCCATCGGTCCGGGACGGTAAAGCGCGATCGCAGCCAGGATATCGTCTATCGACCGCGGCGCAAGCTCGGTCAGCATTGCACGCATGCCGGGCGACTCAAGCTGAAATACACCGAGCGTCTGCCCCTTTGAGATAAGTGCATACGTTCCCGGGTCGGAAATGTCGGCATTCTCAAGGTCAAACGCCGGATCTTTTTCTTTTATTTGCTTCACGGCGCAATCGATTATCGTGAGATACCGCAGCGCAAGGAAGTCAAATTTCAAAAGCCCGAGAGCCGCGACCGTGTCCATGTCATACTGTGTTATCACAGAGCCGTTGCTGACGGCAAGCGGGACATGATCTGTTATCGGCTTTTCGGTTATGACCACTCCCGCGGCATGGACGGATACGTTGCGTGGCATTCCTTCAAGTGCACGCGCGATGTCTATGAGCTCGTGTATCTTCTGTGATGAGTCATATTTTTCACGCAATTCCTCGTTCTCAAGCGCGATATCAAGGGTGACACCGGTCTCGCGCGGAACGAGTTTTGCCACCTCATCCACATCGGCATACGGCAATCCGAGCGCACGTCCGACATCACGTATAACGGCGCGCGCCGCCATCGTGCCGAAGGTGATTATCTGTGACACATGGTCGCTGCCGTAGCGTTCCTTTACATACCGCAGAACTTCATCCCGACGTTCATAGCAGAAGTCGATATCTATATCGGGCATACTCACGCGCTCGGGGTTGAGAAAGCGCTCAAAGTACAGCCCGAAACGTATCGGGTCGATATCAGTAATACCGGTAAGGTATGCCGCAAGACTTCCCGCCCCAGATCCCCTGCCGGGACCGACCGGGATCCCGTTCTTCTTGGCGAATCCGACATAATCGGACACTATGAGAAAATAATCGGAGTATCCCATGCTGCCGATGACCGAAAGCTCGTAATCGAGCCTTATTTCATATTCATCGGCAGTGTGGTCGCCGTACGGGATCCGTCCGGATGCCCTGAGACGTTCAAGCCCGCCCGCGGCAAGACTTCGCAGAGCCTCATCCGGCGTAACGCCGCCCGCCGGGTGAAAGGACGGGAGCAGTGTCTTACCGAACGAAAATTCAAAATTGCAGCGTTCGGCAATCTTCACCGTATTTTCAAGCGCGCGCTCATAGGAGCCGAAAAGCGCGCGCATTTCATCGGTAGATTTGTAGTAAAATTCATCCGTTTCAAAACCGGCGGGTCTGCCGTCAGCCACAGTGCTTCCCGTTTGTATGCACATAAGGACAGCCTGAGTCGAGGCATCCGAGCGTTTGATATAATGTACATCGTTCGTAGCGACCATGCCGAGCCCGCACTCGCGCGCCAGCTTTGCAAGCGACGGGAGTATCTGCCGCTGCTCGGCTATACCGTGATTCTGAAGCTCGATGAAAAAGTTGTCCTTGCCGAATATGCGGCTGTATTTTTCAGCCGACTTGACAGCTCCGTCATAGTCGCCCGCAACAAGACGCGAGGGTATCTCCCCGGCAAGGCACGCCGAAAGCGCGATAAGCCCTTCGTGATATTTTGCAAGCAGCTCATCATCCACACGCGGTCGTGAGTAAAATCCCTCTGTGAAGCCGAGCGACACCATTCTTATAAGATTTTTATATCCGGTCTCGTTTTCGCACAACAGTACCATATGGTGCGCCGAATTTTCGCGCCCGGGCTGCTTTTCAAAGCGCGAGCGCGGCGCGACGTATACCTCACATCCGATTTTCCCGTTCCGCCTCCCGCTTCGCGGAAAGCCGTCTCACGCAGACGTCCTATTTCCTTCATCACGTTCGGAGAGTCGTTTGCCGTGATGACGTATATCTCGTTGTGGCTTTTGTTCGTCATGCGCAGTTGCTTCTCAGGCGTGAGCTCGCTTTTGATGAGTTCCTTACTGATGGGTTGGATTATTGCTTCTTCCATTTTTGTTAGTTTATGATATGGATATTTCAGTTCTGATTATTCTTTCGGCGCGGTGCATTTTCAGAGTTTATACACCTCGTCCTGCAC
>ERZ779737.2289-NODE-2289-length-12857-cov-2.612248_pt1 | contig 12857 bp, 6 predicted proteins | sample MGYA00511889_ERZ779737 | MGnify/ENA primary metagenome ERZ779737 (study PRJEB29588, sample SAMEA2163575) | human gut metagenome | biome: human gut; feature: human-associated habitat; material: faeces | place: Denmark | collected 2008/2010 ...
CCATGCCTATGGCTGGCTGCCATAAATCAAGGGGCAAATATATAGTAACAGGAGATGCTTTAATAATGCGTCATATAGATAAGAATGTTTTGCTTTTATGCGTTGCTGTAGTGATGGTTGTTGCTTTGCTAAGCTTAAAAGAAGCAAAAGCAGAGAACACGTTAAATGTTCGTGAGTTTGTTATGATAGAGGGATTTACCCCTATTGAAATCAGGATGAATAGTACTATTGCCCAAAACGGTAAAATAATTACTACCAAAGGCGCAATCTATCCGGAATTTTACGATTTAATACATCCTTCGCTTACTGAAGAAGATGAGGTTGTAGATGGCGATGTTAGTGAACAACGAATAGTACTCATGCTTGCAAAGCAAGACAAGAGTAAATACCTACGGATTGCCACATGGGAGTGGGAAAATAGGAAGTATACGATTGTGGATAGTAAATGCCTTCCCCAAAATTCATTTTTAGAGAAATATCACGACGGCGATAGCGTTTTGTTAGATGTTGGATATATAACGGAAGGGGATGACGAACCGGAAGAATTGGATGACTTGACATGGTTGTATTTTACAATAGAATTAAATATGCAGGGTGAATGGAGTATTACGAATATTACGGATGGTTATACATTCTTCGCAGATTATGATGGAGAAAGATTCATCATTCGGAACTACGAGGATGAGAAAATAATGCGGACAATTTCAATGGAAAATAGGCTGTCATCGTTTGACTTTGAGACTGCCTTTTGGAAAAAACCATAATATTAGCACATAAAAGTTGCATTAAGTAGCTACATTATTGTATTCTGTGAAAAGCGGAAGCTGCCTCACGCTGAATTACTGCACTGTTCAAATCGAAACAGCGGTCATTTCCTGCACACCCCAGCAGGTATGACCGCCGTTCGGCGCAAAGAACAGCACGTCGTCATCAAAAGTAACCTTTCAATTTCATACTCTACCAAGGTACAGCAGAGCCGTTCGGGAGACCGAGTGGCTTTTCTTGTGCCGAAAAGCGTCACGCAAACCCATGGCGCTTTTTTTGTACGCTTTTTTACGGCGAGAGAAAGGAGGGACGCCATGGAAGCGACTATTCAGACCATCATGGAAGCGGCGCTGCAGCAAGGAATTTGGGCGGCGCTTTATATTTATCTTTTTTTCCGAATGCTGAAAGAAAATGCAGCGCGGGAAGAAAAATATCAGGCGATGATTGACAGCCTTAGCACAAACATCGCGGAGGGAATCGAGGACATTCAGAACCGACTGGATGCACTCACAAAATAACAAACGATTAATTTCAATAAATATTCAAAAGGAGTACAATGAAACACATGAATTACAATGCGGCGGAAAATCAGCCGCACAAATATGCACGCCCCGTTACGCTGGACGAGATGAACCGGATGCCGGGGCAGGAAGAATACGAACGCCGAACGCGCACGAGCAAGGTGTTTTCCTTGGGGCGCGGGCTTTATCAGGCGGTGATGTACCCGGAAGCGGTGCATTTCCGAGACAAGAACAGCGGAAAACTGGAAGAAATCGACAACACACTGATGCCGATTCAGGATTCGGCATGCGGCGTGTATCTCACGAATCGCAACAACGATGAACTGAAGGTTGAATTTCATGGTGCGCAGGACGCGGCGATGGTTCTGCTGCGCAATGAGGATGACTGCTACCTCGGCTGGAAACTGGATGGGGCGCAGGACGTTCAGCCGAAGGTTGTGGACTTTGCGCGTCCGCAGGAGAGCAAACGCGACTGCCGCCGCGCGGTGCTGGCGCAGCTGGACGGGGAAGTGGTGTATGAGGACATTTTCCCGGATGTGAATCTGAACTGCGCGGTTCAGGCACTGCGCTTTAAGGATTCCTTTACGTTCAAAACGCCGGAAAGCGTGCGGAAGCTGTCGTTCCTGCTCTTTACGCCGGAAATGCAGACGGAAAAGCAGGCAGACGATTCGATTCAAGTGACGGCATCGGATGGCAGAACGGCATTTCTGCTGCCGCGGCCGTTCCTGCAATCTGCAGAAGCGGAGGACGAAATCGGCGGCGTGCAGGTGGACATGTCGGCGACGGATGAGCCGTTTACATGGCGCGTGACGTACACGCCGGACGAAAAATGGCTGCAAAAGGCGAAATTCCCGGTTGTGCTGGATCCGGCGGTTATCACGAAGAACCATTCCAGTGCAATGGAAGACAACTTTGTGAGCAGCAAAAAGGCGGATGAGGTACAGAGCTACGGCGCAACGGGGATGACGGTGTCGTACAACAGCGGCAATTGGGGAACCAGCCGCTCGTTTATCAAGTTCCTTCCGTCGGGATTGCCGGAAATTGATTCGTCGTATTACATCACGAAAGCAATTTTCAATGTCAAAACGAAGACGGCTCCGACAACGAAGGCCTCCGTCTACCTGAAAGAAGTGCTGGGGGACTGGAACAGCCAGACCATCACCTACAACAACGCCCCGGCGCTGAACGACAAAACGCTGGATTATCAGTACATGGGGGCGAACAGCACATGGTATAACTATGATATTTCCAACTTGGTTCGCAAGTGGTACGGCGGCGAAAACTACGGTTTCGCGCTGGAAGCGAACACGAGCACCTACATTACGCTTTACACCAGCGACCATGCGTATTATCAGCCGTATGTGACGATTAACTACGTCTCTCTGGCAGGCTTGGAAGACTATCTGGTCTATGAAGATCAGGATGTTGGGCGCGCGGGCGTTGGTCATGTCAGCCTCTACAATGGCAATCTGATCTTTGAACGGCAGGACACGTCCAGCAGCGGAAACCGGATGCCGGTATCGGTCAGCCACGTCTACAATTCGTGCTACCGTCAGGTGGATGCGTTCGGGGCAGGCGCAGGCTGGAAAATGAACATCCAGCAGACGCTGCACAAGGAAACGCTGACGGACTCGGATGGCAGCACAACGTTCTATGTCTATATGGACGGCGATGGGAGGCGGCCCCATTTTCAGCAGACATCCGGCGAATGGCAGGATCAATCGGGTCTGGGAATGAAGCTGAGCTTTACAGACAGCACAGCTGTGATTGTTGACCGGGATCATAACAGCATGACGTTTGACCTGCCGACGGAGGAGTTTGCGGGCGACTACGAACACGTCGGGATGCTCAAAACAATCGCGGATTCCTGCGGCAATACGATGCGCATTACGGCTTCGGGCTGCATTGTCAGCAATGTGCAGGACGGCATCGGCAGAAATACGGTTTTCGCGAATGAAAACAACCGCGTCAGCACGATTTACACTCCCGGCTATGGGGAACAGGGCACCTGCGGATTTGAGTATGATGCAGTGAATCACCTGACGCATGTGTGGGAACTGGCTGGTGAGTCCGGCACAGAAGATTTGTATTATACCTATGATGACCGCGGACTTCTGACGTCCGCAGTCAACTGCGACGGCGTCAAAGTGACATATGAGTATTACACGACCCGTGAGCCCTTCCGCGTGAAGCGCGTTCGCATGACTGGCGGCGATGTGTGTGCGTATGACCGTACCTATGCGTATAAGGACTGCCTGACGGTAGTCACGGACAACCTGAGCGGCAAGAAGCTGTTCTATCATTTCAATGATTACGGCAACTGCATCTCTGTGAATGACCAGCTGGGATATGCCTGCTTTGCGAAATACACGGACAGCAATCCGATTAACCATCCGGAAACGATTTCCAAGATGCAGCGCAGCGTGGTGAACTTCCTGAATGGTCACAACATGCAGACGGCAGGCATCTGGACGAATGAGAGCCTCGATGGGACTGGCACATACAGCTATGCGACGGATGCGCACTACATGGGCACGAAGTCGCTGAAAATGGTCAAGACGAATCAGACGGGCTGGATGACGACCCGCCAAGATGTGACGCTGCCGAAGGGAAAAGCCTATACGCTTTCTGCATTCTTTCAGACGCTTGCGGATACCGTGGCGCAGCTGCGTGTTACCTACAAAAACAGCGACGGCAATGAGGTTGCGGTGGATAGTTTGCCGCAGTGCAGCAAGGGCGAATGGGGACGCATGAGTGTGAGTTTCTCGCTTCCGGCAGACAGCACCAGCGACAGTGCAACTGTTCGCTTGATGGCGGGCGGGGGCGCAGGAACGGTCTGGTTTGACTGTGCGCAGCTGGAAGCGGGCGAAGTCGCCAATCGCTACAATATGCTGACGAATGGTGACTTTACGTTTAATTGCGGCGCACATCCCACAGGCTGGAGCAAAAACAGCTCCAATACCAATGAAGATATGGTGTATGCCGATTGCACAGGCACCAAGCCGGAAGGACTTTCTGCAAATACGATGCGCTTGTATGGTACTGGGCGTACCAAGTATGCGGGCATCTATCAGGATATTCCGCTCAGCGGCAGGAAGGGTGACGTGTTTGTAGCAGGCGGGTGGTCGCTGAACTTCTCCAAGCCGCGCAAGGGGGAGGACTTCCGCTATAACATCCGTGTGGCGTTCTTGAAAGCAGGCACATCGTCCACGCGCGTGAATACGTCCTCGATCGAATGGAGCGAGGAATGGACGGATTGGCAGTTTGCTGCCGGCCCGGTGGTTGCACCGTGCGATTATACATCCATTCGCTTCAACGTGGACTACGAGCGCAACATCAACTATGCTGAATTTGGCGGCTTGTTCCTGCACAAGGAAGAATTCGGTCAAACGAATGTGTATGACAGCAGGGGCAATGTACTTTCCGCGAAGAATGCAGGCAGCTTGCAGGATGGTGCAACCTATGATGCGTTCGACAATATCCTGACGTACTTTCAGCCGGGGCGTTCTGCTGCGGTGAAAACCGTGATGGAATGGGGCGAAAGTGATGAGGAGAAGAAGAAACATCTGCTGCGCAAGTCTACCAGCCCACTGGGGACAGTCAGCGAGTATACCTACGATGATTATGGCAATCAGCTGACCACGAAAACAAGCGATGGCACGGCGTTCATGCAGACCACGACGGTCTATGATGAGCAGGGCAATCATGTAAAACAGCAGATAGATGCCCGCGGCATGGCAGAAACTCGGCAGACGGATGATGAGCTGGATACGCTGCAATCAGTTACGGATGCCCGCGGACAGGTGCTGCACTATACTTATGATCGTAATCGCAGGGTGACGAAGGCTTCGACGACGGCAGACGGGCGCGAATACACCAATACGTTTGCGTATACCAAGGATAAGCTGACGCAGGTGAAACACAATACGTCCGATAATGCTTCGGAAGATGTTGCCTATACGCTTGCATATGATGCAGTCGGACGGCTTGAATCCGTGAAGGTTGGCACACAAACGCTGGTCGAAACGGCTTATCAGGCGGATGGCATGACGGAAAGCGTCACCTATGGCAACCGTGGACAGGTATGCTACACATATGATGACTTTAAGCGCATTGTTGGTATGCGCTATGATGACGATACGGATGACCGCTTCCAGTATACCTACGGCGCAAACGGCGAAGTTGCACGAGTGAAGGATTGCGCGCGCGACGTTTCGGTGCTGAGTGAATACGATGCTGCCAATCGTCCGCGCCGAAAGACAGTGCTTGAAGGCGACAAGCATGCGTATACGGGCGAACTGGTCTATGATGCGTATGATAATGTAAAGACCTTCAAGGAACAGGTCGGAGAGAACCGAGAAAAATACACAACCACTTTTACGCACGATGAAGAAAACCGTCCGACGCTGATGACGTTTGGGGACAACCAGACGGTGACGTATACTTATGATGGACTCGGACGAGTAAGTGAACGCAGCGCAAATGCAGGCGGAACGGCTGTGACAACGGCGTACACCTATCTGGACGGTGCATATGGCAGCAACAGCACGACGCCGCTCGTTCGCACGATGACGCAGGCGGGAACTGAACTGACCTATACATATGATGAAACAGGCAATATCGCGGGCATCAGCGACGGTCAGCAGAGAATTACCTATGTGTATGACCTGCTGGGGCAGCTGATTCGGGTGAACGACCCGTATGATACGACGGCTGGCACTGCGGGTACGACGTGGGTGTTTGCCTATGACCATGGCGGCAATATTCAGAAGAAAACGGCGTATGCGTACACGACCGGCAGCGTCGGTGCGGCTGTCCAGTGCGACACGTTCGCCTATACGGATGCGAACTGGAAGGATAAGCTGACGGCGCTCAATGGCGTAAACATTACTTATGATGAGATTGGCAATCCGCTGTCGGATGGCACTTGGCAGTACAAATGGGCACAGGGGCGGCAGATCCGGGGAATGCAGAAGAGCGGCGAAGAGGTCGCCTTTGCATATAACGCGGATGGTCTTCGTGTTCAGAAAACGGCGACTTCCACCGGTACGACGAAGTACATCATGCACGGCCGCAATCTGGTTCACCTTATTCGCGGCGATGAAAACCTGCATTTCTTCTATGATGCGCAGAACAAGCCTGCAATTGCGATTTACAACGGCACTGCGTATGCATACCTGTATAACCAGCAGGATGATGTTGTCGGCATGGTTGACAGCGAAGGGCAGTTGGTGGTAAAATATCAGTACGATGCTTGGGGTCAGCCAATCAGTACAGGAGGTGCATTAGCGGAGACGCTGGGTGCGCTGAATCCCTTCAGGTATCGCGGCTACATCTACGACGAGGAAACGGGTCTCTACTATCTGCGCAGCAGATATTACAACCCGAAGCTGAGCCGATTCATCAATGCGGATGATGTGGAAGCGCTGGGTGCTGATGGCGACATCAATGGCTACCAGCTGTTCAACTACTGCATGAACGAGCCGGTGAACCGTCGAGATGAAGCGGGTTCGTGGTCGCTGCCGAACTGGGCGAAAGTGGCGATTGGCGCGGCGCTGATTGTTGGCGCGGCAGTAGTTGCTACGGTTGCAACAGGCGGTGTCGCTTGCTTTGCCTATGGCGCTGCGATTGGTGCGGCGAAAGGCGCGGTATCGGGCGCGATTGGCGGAGCCATTTCAGGCGCAATCGAAAGCCGAATCGCGACGGGAAGCTGGGACGGCGCTCTTGAAGCGGCGATTGATGGTGCCGCGGATGGTTTCCTTGGCGGCGCAATCGGCGGCTTTATTGTGGGTGGTCTCACCAGTCCGAATTGCTTTGTTGCTGGTACACCGATTCAAACGGAGAACGGCGCTGTACCAATTGAAGAAATTGTACCGGGACAGCTGGTGTGGGCAGAAAACCCTGACACGGGCGAATGCACGCTAAAGCGAGTAGTCCAACTCTTCCGGAATGAAAAGTACGAACTGGTTCATGTGCAGGTTCGTGGCGCAACGATTACCACTACGGCGGGACATCCCTTTTTCGTACAGGGACAGGGCTGGATTTTCGCTAAGGACCTGAAGGTCGGCTATCAGCTTAAACTGTTGAGCGGCGGCACGGCGCTTGTTGAAGCCGTTGAATGGGAAGAACTTTCCGAGCCTGTTACGGTTTATAACTTCGAGGTTGAGGAGTTCCATACTTACTTTGTTGGAATCCATGGCTTTTTGGTACATAATCTATGTGTGCAAAAAACTGTCGCAGGTGACCATAATGGATACTCCGCGAGAGTGTCTGTGGGCGGTGAAGCTAACCGCCATGCTCCACATGCTCATATATTCTACAAGGCAGAAAAAATTGCCAGTGTTGATGATATGGGAAATATATTGGTGGGGAAATTAGATAGAGCAGGAAAGAAGTTTGTTAAACAGAATATAGTGCAAATCGCCGACGGTATTCACAAATATTATAAATAATGTATAACCAAAGGAGAAGTGAACATGGATATTAATAAGCTTGCACTAGAACTGCAACAAAATCAATCTGTTCGGCAGAAAATATATGCACAGTATATGAACAATCAAGACGACTTTTTCTTTCAGAATTTTCATGGCATACTGGAAGAAAAAGTCTTGTTTGAATATCTACAACATGCTCAAAAACATAAAAAGCTGATGAAACTGTTGCCGGCAATTTTGTGCTTTTCTACGCAGACGACCTTATCGGCGCGTGTTATTCGGAAAATCCAGCGCCTTCCTATAAGTGCCCGAAGAAACTGCGTGTTCTCACTTGCTCACTGCGAGCTTTCTGTTTTTCAAGCTTGCGTTTTGTTCTCAATTGTGCAAGAAATGGAACTATTCTGCTTCATTCTGGACGATATGCTCCGAAAAGAAATCTATTCACTTGCCGATGTTCAGCTGCTTGTCGGCTTCGCAAAAGGCATCAACAAATTGGTGATTCAGGACGTGCTTGCGCAGATTGAGAAGGAGCAAATACCCTTGAAAGCAAAAGAAAAGGTACAATGGCTTAGGGTGAAGGTAGGAATAGAGAAAGAAGAAAGCTCCTACTGAGTGGAGGAAGCATATGTTAGGAATTACTTTTTCCGCAGAAGCAGAACCATCAGCTGCCGAGCGAATTTCCGATTGCTTTCAGTATTTTGAATCGCGGATGGACGTGATTCGTCTGGCGAGATACTGCAAAGTGCTGGACAGCATCAAAATTATTCTTTTCACTGCGCCGGATGAAAAAGAGCGGAAGCACATCAGCTTGAAGTGGCGAGAGGCGGAAATTTGCGTCAGGCTGGACTGCGATACCTTCATGAAAGCCTCGCAGGATGAACAGCGAGACATGGTGAGAGAGGCTATTACCCGGGCGCTGGAAATCATCCGAGATCGGAATGAGGTGAAGAACTTCCGCTTTGAGTGCAAATCGCTGCTGTATGACATGTTCCCGGATGCGTACATGACGCCGTTTACCTTTTCAACCGAATCGGAATCACCGGCAGCACAAATGATCATGGATAACTTCTGCCTAATCGAAAAGAACATGCGGGTTACATCGCTTGCGAAGTATACGGACGCACTCGACAGCATCGGCATCATTCCAGAATGTCTATCAGAAGAATTGTTACGCACATTCGGTAGCGGCAAAGACCGCAAATATATCAGCTGGAAGCATCGTTATGCGGATATTCGGCTGCATGTCCCGTTCCTGCCTTTTGTGCAGGCACCGAAGGAAGAACGGATGGCGCGGGGCAAGCAGATTATCCGCGATTCGCTGGAAGTTGTTGCGGCGCGGTGTCGGGCGAAGAAAGTGCGGTTTGATTTGGATGAGCTGCTGCGTGACCTTTTCCCGGAGGAAGCAGCTTCAATGACGCAGGAGAAGAAATAGAGAATTTTTTCCTTGACCGGCGCGCCGTAGATTCTTGTCAGCGCTTTGGCATAGGCATTCAGCTGCGCGCAATAGCGCGCAGCGCACGCCTGCGGTCCGTCGGGCGTCCGGTCTGTCTTGAAATCGACCAGCACAATGCCGTCAGCTTCCTCCCAGAAGCAGTCGACTACGCCCTGCAGCATCACCTGCTCGCCTGCCGCAGCGGGCGCAAACTCCACCGCGTCCGTCAGAAGCGAAAATTTGAACTCCCTGTGAAGCTTCTCTGCCTGCAAAATCCGCGCGCCGAAGGGTGCGGCGAAAAGCCGCTCAATACGCACTTTTTCCACACTCTGCGCCTGCTCCGGCGTCAGGAATTTTTCCCGCATCAGGCGCTCCAGCTCCTGCTCGATGCCGTCCGCCGTCCGGCAGGCATTATAGTCGGCAAACTGCATGAAAAGGTGCGTGGCGCTGCCGCGCGCCCTGCCGGAAAGCTTCTTTTTCGCACCGAAGACCGGTAGGCGGAAGCGCTCGGGGTTTTTCGTCTCCTGCGGGGTCTGCTCGGCAGCCTCCAGATCGAGAAGCCGTCCTTTGAGCGCGGTTGCCGTAAGCTTCGAGGGCATGTTCGACGCAACAAGGTGCGCATAGGGCGCAAAATCGTAGTCCGGCGCAGCAGGCTTTTTCGTTTCAGGCATCTCCGGCGCAGCTTCCGGAAGCGCAGTCTGCATCTGCTCCGACGAGCGGTGCAGCTGAATCAGCCATGGGATATCCTGCACCGAGCTGACATCATTGGGACCGGTCTCGGCAAACAACTCTCCTGCTTCCGTCCGGCAGAGCGCTGCCATCAGCACCCAGTCGCCCAGGCAAAGCGCGCTGCCTGCCGTCCGGGGCGGAAGCGGAAGCGTGAGTGCTTCGTTCCACTTTTTGAGCGTGGAGGATAGCTTTCCGGAGCAGTAGCTCATGACCAGCATCTCCTTCGCGCGCGTCATTGCAACATACAAAACGCGAAGCTCCTCGGCAATCGTCTGGCGCGTCTTCTTTTCGGCAATTGCCATGCGCGCAAGAGACGGAAAATACGCGCGCTTTTCCATATCCACAACGTTCGCGCCGATATACAGTGAGCTGTCGAGCAGCACGCTCATCGAAGCATCGCTCCGGTTAAACTGCCGCGACAAATCCGCCAGAAACACCACCGGAAATTCCAGTCCCTTCGACTGGTGGATGGTCATGATCTGCACAGCGTCGTCCTGTCCCGCCTGCGCGCGCGAAGACGGCAGCTGCCCGCTCTCTTCCAGCTCGTCCATATACCGCAAAAAGCCCATCAGGCTCTGATTTCCAGTGGCGGAAAAGGCAGACGCCTGCGCGCGCAGCAGCTGCAGATTCTCCCGCCGCGCCGCGCCGCCTTCCATCGCGGAAAACACGTCTTCCATACCAGTCGTCTGCAAGACGAGGTCCAGAAGCTCTCCGAGCGGCAGGAGCCTGCTTTGCCCGCGCATCTCGGAAAGCCATGATAAAAAGCTATCCAGCGCCTGCCCGCGGTCTTCCATGGAAAGCAGACAGTCGTAAAAGTCTCCGGTTCGAAGCCTCCCTCTTGCGCGCGCCAGATCCTCAGGCGGCACACCGAACGCCGGGCTGGACAGCGCCGTTACCAGCTCCACATCCCGGTGCGGATTGTCAATCACCTTAAGCGCCGCAAGAAGCACCTGCGCCTCAGTCGTATCAAAAAGGCTCCCGCCCCGGTCGCACCGGCTGGCAATCGACTGTTTTGACAGCGCGCTTTGATAGCTCGCGGCATTATCGCCCACGGCGCGCATGAGAATCACAATATCGCCCGGCTGCACATCGCGCAGCACGCCGCCGCTTGAAACCTGCATTTTTTCATCGAGCATCCGGCGGATCCGCGCGGCGACAAAGTCCGCCTCCGTCTCGCGCTTCTGCGGGCTTTGCTCGTCGGTCTCCGCCTTGCTCAGTTCTATGCAGTGCAGCTCCACCTTCGGCTGCGGAGTATCCGGGTAAGATAGCCCTGCACGCAGCTTTTCGGCTTCTCCATAGGTAAGTTCGAGTTCGCCGCCCTGCATGCAAAGGGAAAACACATCGTTTGCCGCGGCAAGAACCTCTTTTCTCGACCGGAAATTATCCGAGAGCAGAATCTTTCGGGGCTCGTCGTCCTTCGCCTGCGCATAGGGCGCGTAAGCTTCATATTTCTGCAGGAAAATGCCGGGGTCTGCCAGCCGGAAACGGTAGATCGACTGTTTCACGTCGCCGACCAGAAAACGGTTTTTCCCGCCCTTTGACACCGCCTCAAAGATGCACTCCTGTACCTCGTTGGAATCCTGGTACTCGTCAACCAGAATCTCGCGGTACTGCGCGGCAATCTCCCGCGCGCTCGAGCTGACGCTTCCGTCCTTTCGATACAAAAGCGCAATCGTCTCATGCTCCAGATCGGAAAAGTCCAGAAGCTTTCGCCGCCGCTTTTCCTTTGTAAACGCCTCGTCGAACGCACGCAGCAGCTGCACAAGACCCGCGATGGCAGGCGCCGTCTTTTGCAGATCCGCCTCCACCTGCTGCGCCTGTGCGTAAAATGCCCGCTGCGCGCTGCGAATCGCATCGAGCGCGTCCTTACGCAGCTTCTGCGCGCGAAGCTTCGATTCTTCGTCTTCGCAGGACCTGACCACCGGAAGCCTCCCGAAATCGGAAATGCGGTTTTCAAAGACACCGTCCCAGGTTGTCTCCTGCATGAGCTTCTGCACCTGCGAAAGATTCTTTTCGAAAAGCGGACCGTATTTTGCCGCCAGAATCTCGTCTCGTCCGATGCGCTTTCCCGCCTTTTGCAGACAGCCTTCCGCAAAAGACAGCGCGCTTTCCAGCTCCTGCATCCAGTATGCGCCCCATGGACTTTGTTCGAGCGGCGTAACCGTCTCATATGCCGTCAGCGCGCGGCGCAGCCAGTCTTCCGGGTCCTTGCGGCAGCGCACCTCGTCATAGCACGAAAGGCACAGGCTGATCAGCCGCCGGTCGTCCCGCCCGAAGCCGAGCTGGTCTGCCAGCGCCTGAAATTCTGCCCGCTGCTCGCGCGTGCGGTAGAAATCCTCAAGCGTATTCTGGAAGACCTCCAATCGGATGGCATTTGCCTCAGTCTGCTCTGCCACACGGAAATCCGGCGGCAGATCGCGCAGCGTGCAATACCTGCGGAGCATCGCCGCGCAGAAAGCATGGACCGTAGAAATCTGCGCCAGATGGATTCTCGTAAGCTGGCGCTGCAGGTGCCGATTCAAGGGATTTTCCGCAAGGCGCCTGGAAAGCTCGGCGCTGATTTTGCCGCGCAGCTCGCTTGCCGCCGCCTTCGTATAGGTAATAATCAGAAACTCGTCGATATTTGCCGGGTCGTTTTCGTCCTCCACATAGGAAAGCAGCCGGTCGACCAGCACCTTCGTCTTGCCCGAGCCTGCCGCCGCAGAGACAAGCAGCGCGCCGCCGCGGTTTTCTACCGCCGCCTGTTGCGCCGGGGTAAGTCTAATCTCAGCCATTTGCCTTCCTCCTTTCAAGCTCCTTCCAGAACTCGTCTGCACCGACCTTTTTCATATAGCGCACGTCCGGCTTACAGGCGTCCTTGTGACAGGCGTGCTGATATTCGCAGTACTGACAGCTTGATACCATCGGACCGCGCACAATCGGGTTGGGCGATACCGTGCCGGAAAAGAGCTTCTGCGTCAGCTCGCGCAGGCTTCC
>ERZ779737.2290-NODE-2290-length-12850-cov-3.156389_pt1 | contig 12850 bp, 7 predicted proteins | sample MGYA00511889_ERZ779737 | MGnify/ENA primary metagenome ERZ779737 (study PRJEB29588, sample SAMEA2163575) | human gut metagenome | biome: human gut; feature: human-associated habitat; material: faeces | place: Denmark | collected 2008/2010 ...
GCCTTGGCGTGGGATGCCTCTTTCAAGAACCAGAACGACCCTAGCGGTAGAGCCGTGGCGGGAGTTCATGAACAGGCGTATAAATAGGAATGTTGAATGTTGAATGTTGAATGTTGAATGTTGAGTTGTCTCGCGGATTATTTGTGAGACCTTTAGCATGTCGCAAGGGCGTAAGCCTAATTCAACACTCAACACTCAACACTCAACATTCAACATTCAACACTCAACACTCAACATTAAAATATTAGAAATAACCGATATAAAACGAACAAGAAATGGAAAAAGGATTGTACAGTTCAGCCTATGAGCACGATGCGTGTGGCGTAGGTATGGTGGTGAATATCCACGGTAACAAGAGTCATGAGCTGGTCGATAACGCCTTGAAGGTCCTCGAGAATATGCGCCATCGTGGTGCTGAGGGTGCCGATAACAAGACGGGTGATGGTGCCGGTATCATGCTCCAGATTCCACATGAGTTTATTCTTCTTCAGGGTATCCCAGTGCCAGAAAAAGGTAAATATGGTACGGGTCTCGTCTTCTTGCCTAAGGATGAGAAGAAACAGCAGGATATCCTCTCTATTATGATTGAAGAGATTGAACGTGAGGGACTTCAGTTGATGCATCTCCGCAATGTACCTACCAATCCAGACTGTCTGGGTGAGGCTGCATTGAGCAATGAACCTGCCATCAAACAGGTGTTCATTACAGGTGTGACAGATGATAAGGTGCCTGTCTTTGAGCGCACCCTCTATCTTATCCGTAAACGTATTGAGAAACGTGTCAGCGATCCTGATTTCTATATCTGTTCGTTGTCTAATTCGAACATCGTATATAAGGGTATGTTGAGCAGCCTTCAGCTGCGTCAGTACTATCCTGACTTGACTAATAATTATTTTACAAGCGGTCTGGCTCTGGTTCACTCCCGCTTCTCTACCAACACCTTCCCTACATGGAGCTTGGCTCAGCCATTCCGTCTCCTTGCCCACAATGGTGAGATCAACACCATCCGTGGCAACCGTGCCTGGATGAAGGCTCGTGAGAGTGTGTTGAGCAGTGAGGCTCTGGGCGATATCCGTGAGATTTCTCCTATCGTTCAGCCTGATATGAGTGACTCAGCCAGTCTTGACAATGTCTTCGAGTTCTTCGTGATGAGCGGTCTGTCATTGCCTCACGCCATGGCTGTGATGGTGCCTGAGAGCTTCAACGACAAGAACCCTATCTCTGAGGATTTGAAGGCTTTCTATGAGTATCACTCTATCCTGATGGAGCCATGGGATGGTCCTGCCGCCCTGCTCTTCAGCGATGGCCGCTATGCCGGTGGTATGCTCGATAGAAACGGTCTGCGTCCTGCCCGCTACACCATCACCAAGAACGATATGATGGTGGTGGCTTCTGAGGTGGGCGTGATGGATTTCGACCCAACCGAGATTGCCGAGAAGGGACGCTTGCAGCCGGGTAAGATTCTCCTGATTGATACCCAGGAAGGCAAGATTTACTATGATGGCGAAATCAAGGAGCGCCTGGCTGAGGCTCATCCTTACCGCCAGTGGTTGAACACCAACCGTATAGAATTGGAAAAGCTGCGCAGCGGACGTAAGGTGGAAAACGCTGTGGAAAACCTCACTCGCAAGGAATTGGAGTTTGGTTTTGGCGAGGAAGACATCGACGGTACCATCATCCCGATGGCTACCAAGGGTCAGGAGCCTACTGCATCTATGGGTAATGATACCCCTCTTGCCGTACTTTCCGACCAGCCACAGATCTTCTTCAACTACTTCCGTCAGCAGTTTGCTCAGGTTACCAACCCTGCCATCGACTCCATCCGTGAGAACCTCGTGATGAGTCTTACCGAGTATATCGGTAGAGTAGGTTCCGGCATTCTGAACCCGGACGAGAGCAACTGCAAGATGGTTCGCTTGCCACATCCTATCCTGACCAATACCCAGCTGGATATCCTTCAGAATATCCGCTACAAGGGATTCAATACCGTCAAGCTTCACATGATTTTCGAAACCGCCAAGGGCGAAGAAGGACTGCATGAGGCTTTGGATGAACTCTGCAAGCAGGCGGCACAGAGCGTGGATGATGGTTACAACTATATCATCTTGAGCGACCGTGGTGTGGATGAGACCCATGCCGCCATTCCATCTCTGCTCGCCGTAAGCGCCGTACATCATTATCTGATTGATGCCGGCAAGCGTGTGCAGACTGCCCTCATCGTAGAAAGTGGTGAAATTCGTGAGGTAATGCATGCAGCCCTCTTGTTGGGTTACGGTGCATCAGCCCTCTGTCCATATTTGACATACGCCATCCTCGACGACCTGGTCAAGAAGGGAAAGATTCAGGAGGATTATCACACAGCCGAGCAGAACTATATCAAGGCTGTGAAGAAGGGCTTGTTCAAGATTATGGCTAAGATGGGTATCTCTACCATCCGCAGTTACCGTGGTGCCAAGATCTTCGAGAGCATCGGTTTGAGCGAGAGCCTCCTGAAGAGCTACTTCGGAACAGAGGTGAGCACCATCGGCGGTATCGGACTCGAGACCATCGCCCGTGATGCCATCCGCCTGCACGACAAGGCATTCGAGACCAAGAAGCTCGACTTCCTGCCAAGCATGGGACAGTTCCACTACCGCAAGGACGGTATCAAGCACGCTTGGAACCCAGAGACCATCGCCACCCTGCAGCTCGCAACACGCAAGGGCGATTACGATCTCTTCAAGAAATATACACATCTCGTTGACGATAAGCAGGAGCCTATCTTCATCCGCGACTTCTTCAGCTTCCGCAAGAATCCTATTTCTATCGACAAGGTAGAGCCAGTAGAGGAAATCGTGAAGCACTTCGTTACCGGTGCGATGAGTTTCGGTGCCCTCTCCAAGGAGGCTCACGAGGCAATGGCACTCGCCATGAACGCCCTGGGTGCTCGAAGCAATACCGGTGAAGGTGGTGAGGATAACGAGCGATTCCATTCTACACAGGATGGCATCAGCCTCTCCAGCAAGACCAAGCAGGTGGCTTCCGGTCGATTTGGTGTGACAACAGAATATTTGGTAAATGCAGAGGAAATCCAGATCAAGGTGGCACAGGGTGCTAAACCGGGTGAGGGTGGTCAGTTGCCTGGCTTCAAGGTCAACGAGGTCATCGCCAAGACCCGTCACTCTATCCCTGGCATCAGCCTGATTTCTCCTCCACCTCATCACGATATCTACAGTATCGAGGATTTGGCTCAGCTCATCTTCGACCTCAAGAATGTGAACCCTAAGGCGGCTATCTCTGTCAAGTTGGTAGCTGAGAGTGGTGTGGGTACCATCGCTGCCGGTGTGGCTAAGGCGAAGGCAGACCTCATCGTTATCTCTGGTGCTGAGGGTGGTACTGGTGCCAGCCCAGCATCCAGCATGCGTTTCGCAGGTATCTCTCCTGAAATTGGACTTTCTGAAACCCAGCAGACTTTGGTGAAGAACGGTCTTCGCGGTCAGGTTCGCCTGCAGGTGGATGGTCAGTTGAAGAGCGGTAGAGACATCATCCTGATGGCTTTGCTCGGTGCTGAGGAATTCAGTTTCGGTACTGCCGCCCTCATCGTCTTGGGTTGTGTCATGATGCGTAAGTGTAACCTGAATACCTGTCCTATGGGTGTTGCCACACAGGATCCTAAGCTCCGTGCGCACTTCCGTGGCAGCTACAAGTACCTCATCAACTACTTCCGCTTCCTCGCTGAGGAGGTTCGTGAGTATCTGGCTGAGATGGGTTACACCTCATTGAACGATATCATCGGTCATACCGAGCTCATCGTCCGCAAGAAGGATGAGGAGATTGTTCCTACCGAGGGTGCTGATGCCGTAGAGCCAGAGGTGGCTAAGAGCATCGAGGAGAAGGCAGACTTGCTCGACTTCTCTCGCTTGCTGCATCGTGAGACAGGTCATTGCTCACTCTATCATACTACTGAGCAGATCCATGACCTCGACAATGTACTCGACCAGCAGTTGATTCGTGGTGCACAGCGTGCCATCGAGAATCAGGAAGAAGTAAACCTCGATTTTGCCATCAAGAATACCGACCGTGCTGCCGGTGTGATGCTGAGCGGTATGATTGCCAAGAAATATGGTGAGGCTGGTCTTCCAGACAAGACCGTGAACGTGAAGTTCAAGGGCTCTGCAGGTCAGAGCTTCGGTGCCTTCCTGGTGAAGGGAGTAGATTTCAAGCTCGAAGGTGAGACCAATGACTATTTCGCCAAGGGACTTTCAGGAGGTCGTATTTCCATCCTTCCTCCTATCCGCAGCAACTTCTCTGCCGAGGATAACATCATCGCCGGTAACACCGGTCTGTATGGTGCCACAAGCGGTGAGTTGTATATCAATGGTAAGGTAGGCGAGCGCTTCGGTGTTCGTAACTCCGGTGCCATCGCCGTGATTGAGGGTGCTGGCGACCACTGCTGCGAGTACATGACGGGCGGTAGAGTAGTAGTGCTCGGTGAAACCGGCCGTAACTTCGCCGCTGGTATGAGTGGTGGTGTTGCCTACGTATGGGATAAGAACCACAACTTCGATTACTTCTGTAACATGGATATGGTGGAGATCAACCTCGTGGAGGACAGCACCTATCGCAAGGAGTTGCACGAGCTGATCCGTCAGCATTATCTCTATACCGGCAGTAAGCTTGCCCGTACCATGCTCGATGACTGGAACCACTACGTAGAGGATTTCATCCAGGTAGTGCCAATCGAGTACAAGCGAGTTCTCCAGGAGGAGCAGGTAAAGAAGTTGCAGCAGAAGATTGCGGATATGCAGCGAGATTATTAACATTTAACTTTGAACTTTGAACTTGAAACTTTGAACTTTATGATATGCTTAATGGAGTTATAGCTCTCGATACTAATCATAAAGTTCAAAGTTCAAAGTTCAAAGTTCAAAGGGAACAAAGTTTAAAGTATCAAGATGGGAAATCCAAAAGCATTTTTGACTATACCTCGCAAGGAAGCAGGTTATAGACCAATTCACGATAGAATCCTCGACTTCAGCGAGGTAGAACAGACTTTGAATAGCAACGACCGCCGACAGCAGGCTTCCCGTTGCATGGATTGTGGTGTGCCTTTCTGCCACTGGGCTTGTCCGCTGGGCAACAAGGCACCGGAGTGGAACGATGCCCTCTACAAGGGCGACTGGGAGTTGGCTTACCGTCTCCTCAATTCCACCAACGACTTCCCGGAGTTCACAGGACGCATCTGTCCTGCACTCTGCGAGAAGGCATGTGTACTGAATCTCATGGATCATGAACCAACCACCAACCGTGAGGATGAGTGCGCCATCGTGGAGCACGCCTTCTCTGAGGATTATGTGCATGTTGAGATTCCGGAGCGTAATGGCAAGACGGTGGCTGTCATCGGTGCTGGTCCTGCGGGATTGGTAGCTGCCAACCAGTTGAACCACAAGGGATATAAGGTAACAGTCTTCGAGGCACGTGAAAATGCCGGTGGTCTGTTGCGTTACGGTATTCCTAACTTCAAGCTCAACAAGAGCATCATCGACCGCCGTCTCCGTCTTCTCGAAGAGGAGGGCATCGAGTTCAGATACAATCAGCAGATTGACGTTACCAAGTTGCCGGAAGGCTTTGATGCCTACGTGGTATCTACCGGTACACCGACAGCCCGCGACCTGAAGATTCCTGGAAGAGAACTGAAGGGTGTTTATTTCGCCCTCGAACTGCTTTCTCAGCAGAACCGTATCCTTGCGGGTATGGAGTTCTCTAAGGACGAACTGGTCAACTGCAAGGGCAAGGATGTATTGGTCATCGGTGGTGGTGATACGGGTTCCGACTGCATCGGTACCGCTCACCGTCAGGGTTGCAAGAGCGTAACCCAGATCGAGATCATGCCTAAGCCGGTAGAGGGTCCTGAGGATCCTAAGAATCCTTGGCCAAACTGGCCTCGCACCCTGAAGACCACCTCCAGTCATGAAGAAGGCTGTATCCGCCGCTGGAACATCAACTCTCTGGAGTTCCTGGGAAAGAACGGTAAGCTGACAGGCGTGAAGGTTCAGCCTATCGACTGGAAGCCAAACCCAGAGGGCGGTCGCCCATTGATGGTAGAGGCAGGCGAGCCGGAAATCATCAAGGCAGAGGCTGTATTCCTGGCAATGGGCTTCCTGAAGCCACAGCAGCCGGAGTTTGCCGAGAATGTATTTGTAGCTGGTGATGCAGCCAGCGGAGCTTCTCTGGTGGTTCGTGCCATGGCAAGCGGTAGAAAGATTGCAGCTCAGGTAGATAAGTTCCTGAACAAGTAATATTCGGTTATTTTTAACTATAAGTGTAGGGAGGTAAACCTTGTGACGAGGTAAGCCTCCCTTTTTTGTGCTCGGTAAGTGACTTACTTACGGGTGCTAAGTGACTTACTTACGAGGTCTAAGTAAGATACTTATGGTGCTAAGGCGACTTGTCCCGGAATGACAGAGTGACACCGATGACAGCATTTTCTTAAAAAATCTCTCGCGTAGGCGGGCGGGAGACTGATTGGAAAATTCTTCCTGCCCGCCCGCCCGCGCGTAGGATTTTTTTAGAAAACAGGTGTCACCGCCGTCACCTGTGTCACCAAGTCTCTCTTTCTTTTCCTCTTCTTTTCTTTAATTTAAGTTAGACAACTGAAGTGTCTTCTTGTTCGGGTGATTGATGTAGGTCAAGCTGATTGACAAGGATATTTTTGTGTAAACGTTATCATTGTGGTAAAATAGGGGAGAAAAGGGGGAGAAAAGAGGTGATAATACTTAAAATATTTAAAATTTAAGGCATTTTGCTAAAAATAACGGGGCAAAAACATTCTAATTCAAAAAAAAGCTTTACCTTTGCAGCGGTATATATACATTTTGGTAACGATAAAATTGGAAACTAAGAATGATAAAATGATAAAAAGGAGAGTGAAGGCAAGACCTAAGTCAACAACATACACTGGCTACTTCGTCGAGCTTGACCTTTCTAAAATATATAATGAGTTAGACAACATAAGTTTAATTAAATTTTTTATAAAAAATGAAAAGACAATTAACTAGTATTTTGCTCTTCTCTGCCCTCTTGGTGGGTGGAGCTAGCACTTTCGTATCTTGTACAGATCACGAAAGCGACAGTGCTTACGACACTAGCGTTTCTCAGATCGCAAAACTGACCGAATTGAACAAGTGGTTGGGCGAGTTGAAGGAGACCAACCCTGATTTGAAATCTGCCATTGATGCTCGTATCCAGGCAAACATGGACGTTATCAAGGATGGTGTTTTTGCTGATAAGGAGCGTATCGAGGCTGCTATCCAGGGTTCTGAGGCTTACAAGAATCTTAAGGGAGATGTAGAAGGAGTTGATTCTCGTGTCTCTGCACTTGAGAGATTGCGTTTGACAGATTCTATCGCTGCTAAGAAGATTACAGACGCTTTGAATCATCGTCTTGATTCTGTTTCTGGTAGCTTGAATAGCGCACTCAATACCTTGCTTGAGCAGAAGCTTGATGGTATTACTGTTAATGCAACAGAGAATCCTGTAACTGGTTATTGGAATGCTTCATTCACCGGTTTGAATTTGAAGTTGGCTTCTTCTTTCTATGGTGTTGCTGCAGAAGGTAACGAGGATTGGGATGTAAAGGCTAATCAGGTGCTCGGTAAGGGCGGTAATGCTGGTTACCTCTATGTTTCTTTGAACCCAACAGAGATTGATCCTTCTTTGGTTAAGGTAGAGTTGGTTAACAGCCAGGGTGAGCCAGCTAAGGGCTTCAAACTCGGTGATATCGACAATACTGATAAGGTGTTGACTTTTGGAACAAAGGCAGCTACTGTTTCTGCTAATGGTTTCTATCAGGTTCCTGTTATTGCTTCTGATCCTCAGAACGATGGCGTTGAATTTGATAAGGGTGCTTTGGCTGCTGCAGCTAAGAATGCTCTTAACGAGTTGAGAAATCCAAAGAGTAATGATTTGGATTTGAGCTTGATTGCTTCTGCTTTGTATAAGAACATTCCTGTGTTGACTGCTTACGGTGTTAAGGCTGAGTATTACTTGTATAATCCAGATACAAAGAATCTTGAGCTCAAAAAGACAGTTAAGCATGCGGTTAGTGACTATGATATCGCTGCTTTCGCTGTTAAGCCAGTTTCTTACAACTTCTTGAAGGACAATGCTACTCTTGATAAGCTCTCTGATTGGGCTGTTGAGAACTTCCAGTTGCCTTCTTTGTCAAGCAAGTTGAACAAGGTTATCGATGCCATTAAGGTTGAGAAGATGACAGTTAACAATTCAACTGTAAATGTTGTAAGCATCCTTGCTGCAACTGACGTTGATGTTAAGGTGGAAAATGGCTATCTTGTATTTACACAGACAGATGGTACTGAAGTTGGCAAGATTAAGTTAGATGCTCCTACAGAAGTTAAATTGGTAGGTAATGCTGGTACCCAGAAGGTTTATCAGATTACATCTACGATAGATCCAATTACTAAGGTTCTTGATGAGGTCGTTGATAATGTTAATGGTCAGTTGCAGCCTATTAAGGATGTACTCAGCAAGACAGGCTCTAAGTGGGAGAATGTAATCGCTAAGGTTAATCCATTGTTGCAGAAGGTTTCTTCTAAGATTGGTAGCGTAAATAAGTTCTTGCAGCCAACAATCCTTTATGTTGATAAGAATGGCAACCCTAACACTCTTAGCACAATCGGTGGTCGTCTCGCTACTCGTTTCGTAGGTACAGGTGCTACTACTCTCTATGCTACATCTTGGACAGCTGAGCTCTTGGCTCCTGCTTACAAGAAGTCTATCTCTGTTAAGGGTGATGGTGCTACTGTAACTTTGGCTGATGGTACTTCTGCTGCTGAGCCATTCGATGGTTCAATCAACAAGGTAATCTTCAACGCAACAAAGGCTGGTACTTACACTATCGTTTACAAGGCTATTGACTACTCAGGTGTTGAGGTTGAGAAGACATTTAACGTTAATGTTGTAGAGTAATTTAAGAAAAATATCGTTAGTGGTAAGCTTGCTTGCCGCTAGCCAAATCTTAAAAACAATATTTTAATATAATTAGATTAAAGATTATGAAATTAAATAAGGTAATACTGTCAGGTGTTGTTGCTTTGAGTTGCGTTAGTGCGTCAGCTCAGGAAGCAGATAAGACTGTAAATGTCTTCACTCCACATTGGTATGCACAGGCTCAGATTGGTGGCCAGTACACATTGGGTGAGATTGGTTTCGGTAAGTTGTTGTCTCCAAATGCTCAGGTAGGCGTAGGTTATAACTTCAATCAGGTTGTAGGCGCTCGTCTTTCTTTGAACGCATGGCAGAGCAAGGCTGGTCAGAACGTGGCTGGCAACGTTTACAAGTGGAAGTGGAACTATGTAGCTCCAATGGTTGACGCTACATTCAACCTCACAAACCTCTTCTGCGAGTACAACCCAGACCGTTTGGTTGAGGTTGGCGTATTCGGTGGTATCGGCGCTAACATCGCTTGGGGTAATGACGAGGCTGCTGATGCTAAGGCTGCTATCTTGAAGAGTGAAGCAGCTACTGAAGCTCTGAAGTACGGTGCTACTCCATTGGAGAACCTTTGGGATGGTACAAAGACTCGTTTCGTTGCACGTGTAGGTGCTAACGTTGACTTCCGCGTAAGCGATCGCGTTAAGTTGGGCGTTGAGCTTTCTGCTAACACATTGAGCGACAAGTACAATTCAAAGAAGGCTGGTAACCCAGACTGGTACTTCAACGCATTGGTAGGTGTAAAGGTTGCTCTTGGTGAGACTCATACCACTAAGGTAATCCCTGCTCCAAAGCCAGTAGAGAAGATCATCGAGCGTATCATCGAGAAGCCAGCTCCAGCTCCAGCTCCTAAGGTTGAGTCTAAGGTAGTTGAGGAGAACTTCCGTCGTGATATCTTCTTCCCAATCGGTAACTCTAATATCGCTAAGTCTCAGTCAACTAAGATTGCTGAGATCGTAGAGTACATGAAGGAGAACCCAGATGCTAAGATCACTTTGACTGGTTATGCAGATAAGGGTACAGGTTCTGCTGCATTCAACGATAAGATTGCTGCTCGCCGTGCTCAGACTGTTTACAATACACTCGCAGCTAAGGGTGTTGCTAAGAGCCGCATGATCAAGGAGTCTAAGGGTTCACGCGTTCAGCCTTTCGAGGAGAACGATATGAACCGTGTTACAATCTGTATTGCTAAGTAATTTAGCTCTATATAGAATTAAATAGTTCATTAAACATTATAACCGATCTTCATTCTTACTATGTAAGCTTTGGAGACCGGTTATTTTTTTTGTAACTAAACAGTATTAGAATGAAGAAAAGATTGTTTCTGCTCCTCTTGGGTTGTGCTACCATGCTCGGTGCTCAGGCGCAGTTGAGTGGTGCTGGCTACTACCGTGTGAAGAATGTTTCTACCGGTAGATATATGTCGCTTTCCGACAACCATAGTAGAGGAGTCAACTTCGCTTCTACCAGTGCGGATTGTGGTGCTATGGCTACCAGCTCTATTTGGGAGGACATCTCGCATGACCCGGGAAGCGTGTTCTATCTGGATCATATCAGCGGTGAAAGCTATAATGTGGTAGGTCAGGGAACCAGCCTTTACGGCATTATCCAGTATTACATCTACCTCTCTCCAGTTGGCAAGTACTACAAGGCTTGGCAGGAAGATAGTGGTCAGCGTATCACGCTTACCGATAAGAAATCAAGCAAGGCGGTGAGCTATGTAACTACTACGGGTACTTATAGTACTTGGAATATTACACCTATTAATACTTCCGATAACTATATTGGTGTAAAGCCAACCGTTACGGTTGGCGATAAGCATTATGCTGCCGTCTTTGCCGGTTATCCTTATACGCTGGGTGCTGGTATGAAGGCATACTATGTAACTAAGGTGATTGAGAAGGAAGGTGTGATCATCATCAAGGAGTTGACAGGTACCATTCCTGCAAAGACCCCAGTGTTGATTGAGTGTGCTTCTACAGATGTCAGCAAGAATCAGGTAACACCTGTTGTAAGCGATGCTGCAGTGCCATCTGATTTGGCTGCCCAGGTGAAGGGAGTTTACTTCTGTATTGGTAATCCTTGGTCTGGTCATTTCAATTCAGTGAAATTTGATGCTTCCAGTATGCGAGCATTCTCAGCCAACTCTTATGGCTATATCGCTATGACTACCTCGAAGGATGCGCTCACTTCTGTGAATATCGATCAGGAGGATAGTAATGGAGATAACTTGAGCGTTCTGGCTATCCCTGCCAACAGCTGGTATCTCTCTGTATCATCTTCTGCTCCATCCGAGATGAAGATGGTTACCGCCGAGCAGTATGCTACAGGCATTAAGGACATCACCGTGAAGCCTGCCTCATTATATAATGTATATACTCTTGAAGGTGTGCAGATTAAGAAGAATGCAACTTCTATCAGCGACTTGCATCAGGGAATTTACATCATAAATGGCAAGAAAGTCGTTATTAAATAAATAAAAAGCCCTAAACTCTTGTGAGTTTGGGGCTTTTTGCGTAACTTTGCACCGTTTTTTAATGAAAATCAAAAATTTATGAGAAAATATGTAATTGCATTGGCAGCAGCGCTGCTGCCAACGATGGGTATGTTTGCCCAGACATTTAATGAGCCTTGCATCCCTGGCAAGGTGTACACCAAGAGTATTGACGCTTCCGTGACGGTGGGTACAACAGGTATCGGTGTGGATGTGGCTGTGCCACTGAATGATGTCTTTCAGGTTCGTACGGGTTTCTCCTTTACTCCCCGTGTGCATGCTACCATGAACTTTGCAGTTCAGGTGGGTGATGAGAAGGAGAGTGAGCAGGTGCAGGCGGAGAAGTTCAATCGCCTCGCTGATATGCTGGAGGAATATACCGGTACCAGAGTAGGGAATAGCATTGATATGGTGGGTACACCTACGATGAACAACTTCAAGTTGCTCGTAGATGTTCATCCTTTCAGCAACAAGAACTGGCACTTTACTACCGGTTTCTATTGGGGACCTTCACAGGTTGCCAAGGCTCAGAATGCGGTCTATGATGGAACCTCTCTGGTAGCAGTGAGTATGTACAACAACCTCTATGAGCGTGTGAAGAACTCTTATGAGAACTTTGTACCTTATATGTCTGTAGGTGATCAGCAGTTGGTAGCTGGCAAGGATCTCTATGATAAGTTCATGAGTTATGGCAGAATGGGTGTAACCCTGGGCGAGCGCAAGGATGGTACTCCATTCCGTCTGGAGCCGGATGCTAATAATAATGTATCTGCTACCATCAAGGTAAACAACTTCAAGCCTTACTTAGGTTTCGGTTATGGTGGCAAGCTCTTCAAGAATAGCGACGATTATTATGTTTCCTTCGATGCCGGCGTCCTGTTCTGGGGTGGTACTCCAAAGATCATGACCAACGATATCCAGAAGGTTACCTTTACACCAAACGAGGATTATACAGAGGCGGTGAAGCATGTTACCACAGAACCAGGTGTGGATTTGGCAAAGGATGTGAAGAACGTACCGGGTAAGGTAGGCGACTATGTGAAGCTCTTGAAGAGCTTTAAGGTTTATCCTGTAGTAGAACTTCGTTTGACCCGCCGAATCTGGGTGAAATAAGCTAGGATGTGTGCCTACACACCCAGATGGCTTAAAAACGGCGATTTGGGGCGAAAATAGGCGATTTGAGGCGTAAAAGTGTTTAAGACTGTTAAATAATGGCGGTTTTTGAAACTTTTCTCTCCGAAAATTTGGTGGTTTCGCAAAATGTTAGTACTTTTGCACTCGCTTTTGAGAAATCACTTCTCTTAGCAACTTAAAGAAAGAGTTCTTTGAAAGATTTTACATAAACAGACAAGTAGTACAAGAAGC
>ERZ779737.2294-NODE-2294-length-12805-cov-4.680000_pt1 | contig 12805 bp, 11 predicted proteins | sample MGYA00511889_ERZ779737 | MGnify/ENA primary metagenome ERZ779737 (study PRJEB29588, sample SAMEA2163575) | human gut metagenome | biome: human gut; feature: human-associated habitat; material: faeces | place: Denmark | collected 2008/2010 ...
GCTCGCCGACGACGTTCTCGGCGAGCTGGACGAGGCGCGGCGCGCGGGCTTTTGGGCGGCGGTCGGGAGCGGGCTCCAGGTTTTCGCCACGGGAACGCAGCCGCCGGACGATGCGGACGCGTGGCGGATTTTTACGGTGGAAGCGGGAACGTATCGCGGGTAAAATTCCCGAAAACGGCATTTATGAAATTCGACAAATCAGCCTTGGGGTCTTCGCTCGCGTTGAGCGTCATTCATTTCGCGATCGTGCTCGTCGCGATGAAATTTCGTCCGGAATTCCTGTCGGGCGGCGGCGCGGGAACGGCGGTTGACCGTGTTCAGGCCGTGCTGACGCAGCCCGGACTTTGGGTCGCGGACTTCATGGGCTGCATTCCGGAAAAGCCGATGTGGTGGGTTTTTCTCGCGCTCAATTCCGTACTGTGGGGCAACGTCGTCGCGTTCGCCGTCCGTTCGGTTTCCAAAATTTTCGTCAAGGACGCGAAAGCTTCCTGATTTTTCTCGCGCGGCGGGAACGCGCGTCTTCCCGCAGGCGCGGCGAAATGCTTATCGGCTCAGAATTTTCCGCAGCGCGGCGCCGATCACGAAAAACAGCGCGGCGATGCATCCGTAGTCGAAGAGAAAGCGCGGGAGCGCGTCGCCGAACGCGAAGGGATCGAAAGACGCTTCCGCCGTGAGCTTCTGCCCCATCGAGCGGCGGAGAAACGCGAAGACGCCGCAGATCGCGAGCACGACGCCGAGCGCGGGAACGACGAGGCGCGCGGCGGTTTTCGCCGCCGTCTTTTCGCGCGGCGCGGGAACGCTTTTCTTCAGGCGGAACAAATTTTTCAGCGCTCCCGCGAAAAACGGCGCATGCAGCCCGGCGTGAGCCGCCGAGAGCACGAAAAGCCACGCGGCGCTCGTCGTGTGAAGATTGCGCGCGAAGAGTCCGCCGCCCGAGGGGACGAACGGAAAAATATGGCGCGAGAGCATCGCGCCGCTGACGGCGACGGCGACGACGCTGAGCGCGAGCGCGGCGTTCAGCGCGAAGACGACGCCTTTCTGCGCGGAGAACGTTCCCGCGAGCGGTTTCGCCCACCAGCGCCGGTTGATGACGTTGTGCGCAATCAGCACGAGGACGGCGAAGAGGCCGAGCCACTCGTGCAGCTCCTTGCCGGTGAAAAAGTACGCCGTCGACAGCGCGATGAGCGCGGCCGAAACGGCGTCCGTGAAAAATCTCAGGCGAAGCATTTTTTTGTCTGTTTGTCTGCGGAAAGAAAAATGCGCCGCGGCAAACGCCGGTCGGACAATCGGCGCTCCCGCGCGGCGAAAGAGATTCTATCCGGATTTTTCCCGGCGCGTCAACGCCGCGGGCCGTTCCCGCGGCGCTTTCATTTGCGGCGCGGGTTGAATTTTTCGTCGTATTCCAGCAGAAATTTCGCCAGCGCGGGATCGGTGAAATCGGCGGCGAGAGGTTTTCCCGTATCCAAGCCGCGGATCGCTTCGCGGTCTTCGTCCGTCAGTTCAAAATCGTCGAGGGCAAGATTTTCCGCCATGCGGTCTTTGCGGACGGATTGCGGGATCACGGCGACGCCTTCGTCCGTCAGAAATTTCAGCGCGATCTGCGCCGAGCTTTTTCCGTATTTCGCGCCGACGCCCTTCAGCGTTTCGTTGGAGAAAAGACCGTTCATGCCGCGCGCCAGCGGACTCCATGCCATGACGCGCGTGCCGTATTCCGCGGCGAGTTCGCGCATTTTTTTCTGCTGCGAAAAGACATGCGTTTCCAGCTGCACGACGGCGGGCTTGATTTCCATGTTTTCCGCGAGATCGACGAAACGCGCATCGTAAAAGTTGCTCAAGCCGATTGCTCGCGCTTTCCCGGCTTTGCAGGCTTTTTCCATGGCGCGGTAAGTGCCGTAATAATCGCCGAAGGGCTGGTGGACGAGAAGCAGGTCGACGTAATCGGTCCGCAGCCTTCGGAGCGATTCGTCAATGCTGCGCGCCGCTTTTTCGTCGCCGGCGTTGGAAATCCAGATTTTCGTGGTGACGAAAAGCTCTTCGCGGGGAATGCCGCTTTTGCGGACGGCGTTTCCGACGCCTTCTTCGTTGTAATACGCCTGCGCCGTGTCGACGGAGCGGTAGCCCGCCTCCAACGCTTCCGATACGAGGCGTTCGCACTCTTCCGGTTTGATTTGCCAGACGCCGTAGCCGACCATGGGCATTTCGACGCCGTTGTTCAAAGCGACGTTCTTTTTCATCATCTTGTTCTTCATTTCGTCATTGCTTGGTTCTTATCAGCTTAAAGGCCCATTCCATGTGCCCTAAAGCGCCGTAAACGGCAGGCCAAAATGCGCCGAGCATTTCCGTATAGCGCGCCATGGAGATGTCGCCGAGATCCATCGTGTCCTGCCAGCCGAAATCCCGCAGCAATGCGTCCGCCGCGGCTTTCGCATCGGCGTCGTTCCCGCAGTAGAATCCCGTGGCGGGTTCCGGGAGTTTTCGCGGGGCACCCATCAGCGCGCTGCAGACATAGTTCAGCATTTTCACGGAGCGCGTACGCGGGAGCATTTCCTGGATCGTTTCTCCCAAACTCGTGTTCCCGCTCCAGCGCGGATCGATTGAGATGTGGCCGTCGCTGTAAAGATACGGATTGGTCAGGTCGAAAAGGATTTTTCCTGCGAAATTTTCTTCGCCGGAACTTCGCAGCGATTCCGTCGCGAAAACGCCGCGGACGCAGAGAAAGATTCTTTCGCCGAAGCGCGCGGCGTCGGCGAAGGAGCCGCGGAACGCTCGCTCGCCCCGCGTTCCCGCCCATGAAACGGCGCAGGGGTTGTCCGCGGAACGCGCGCCCATCATCACGTCGTGCCCCAGGGAAATCAGTTTGTCCGCGACGGCGCGCCCGACGTCGCCAGTGCCTAAGACTCCGTATTTCATTTTTCGTCAGTCGTGAATTTTATGCGTTCCGATGAATTTCGTCGTCGCCAGATCCGCGTCGTCGTAGATAGGGCTTTTCCCCGTGTCCAACGCGGCGACGGCGCGCATTTCCTCGTCGGAAAGCGTGAAGCTGAAAATGTCGATATTTTCGCGCATGCGTTCTTTGCGCACGGTTTTCGGGATGACGGCGACGTCTCGCTGGTTCAGCCAACGGAGCACGACTGCGCCGACGGTTTTCCCGTGGCTTTCGGCAATCGACTTCAGAACAGGATTGTCGAAGATGCCGTTTTTCCCTTCGGCGAACGGCGCCCAAGCTTCGTGCAGAATGCCTTCTTTTTTCAAAAAGGCGTTCGAGGCCTTTTGCTGAAAAAACGGATGCGTTTCAAGTTGGTTGACGGCAGGTTTGATTTCGTTGTGCAGGAATAAATCCTGAAGGCGTTCGTCTGAAAAGCTCGTTACGCCGATGGCGCGGACGCGGCCTTCTTTATAAAGTTTTTCGGCGGCGCGCCACGCGGCATAATAGTTCCCGTAAGGCTTGTGCAGCAGGTAAAGGTCGAGATAGTCCAACCCGAGCAGTATCATCGACTTGTCGAAAGCGCGGAGCGCATCCTCGAATTCGTAATCCTGCACCCAAAGTTTCGTGGTGACGAAAAGCTCTTCGCGGGGAATGCCGCTTTTGCGGAGCGCCGAGCCCAGAGCTTTTTCGTTGAAATAAGACGCCGCCGTGTCGAACATGCGGTATCCGGCTTCAAGCGCGTCGCTGACCGCCCGCTCCGTTTCGCTTTCCGGAATTTGGAAAACGCCGTAACCGACCATGGGCATTTCGACGCCGTTGCTCAGTTTCGCTGTCTTCATGCGATTTTATGAAAGAAGGAAAGGTTTGCGTTCCCGCGGCAAGCGGCGGATTTTTGCGCGCCGCGGGAACGAACGTGCGTTTCGGCTCAGCGCGCGAGCCCGATCTCGCGCAGCCAGGCGTCCACCGCGCGCTGCGCGCGGGAACCGTCGGCGGAGCTTCCGCTGACGGTCAGCGCCTTGAGCACGTTCGATTTTCCGTCGAGCTGTTTGCGCATGTCGCTCTCGCAGCGCTGCATGCCGCCTCCGCCGTGCGTGAAGAAAGGCACGACGGTTTTTCCCGCGAACGCGGGATCGTCGAGCAGCGTGCGGATCGGCGGCGCGTAGGAGCCCCACCAGTTCGGCGAACCGACGAAGACGACGTCGTATTCGGCGATGTTTTCTGGCTTCGCCTTCAGCGCGGGGCGGACGCCTTCCTGCTGCTCCCTCTTCGCGCGCTCGGTGCATTCGCCGTATTCCGTCGGGTAGGGGTCCGCGGGAACGATTTCGAAAAGCTCTCCGCCCGTTCCCGCGCCGATCTTCTCCGCGAGCGCCTTAGTGTTCCCGCTCCACGAGTAATAGGCGACGAGGATGCGCTTTCCGCCCGCGGGAGCGGCGGGCGCGTTCTGCTGCGCGAAAATCGGCGCGCTTCCGGCGACGAGGCATCCGAGCACGCCCGTCGCGACTATTCCGATGAATTTCTTTCTGTTCATGACGTTTTTTTTTTTTTTTTTTTTTTTAAAGGGTCCCGAGGCTGATTTCCGAGGGGAACGGGAAAATTCTATGAGTTGAAGTTAACTCTAAGTCAAGGTTTTTTTTTCAGGAGAATTTCCCGAGAAAAATCCCGAGTTTTTCGAGTCCGGCGCGAAGCCGTTCCCGCGGGCAGGCGACGTTGATCCGGATGAACCCCTCTCCGGCGCTCCCGTAAAGCGTTCCCGGACTGACTTTGAGCTTCTGCTCCTCCTCGAGGCGGAGCGCGAGTTCTTCCGAAGGCATTCCCGCGGCGCGGCAGTCGACCCAGGCGAGGTAGGTGCCTTCGGAGGGCGTCACGGGAAATTTCGGCAGATTCTTCTCGAAGAACGCGCGCAGCTCGTCGTAATTGCTTTTCAGATACGCGCGCAGAGCGTCGAGCCAGTCTTCGCTTTCGCCGTAAGCGGCGATCAGCGCCTCGATGCCGAAGGGATTCACGTCGCAGACTTCGTTGACGTTGATCGCGCGGTCGATTCTGCGGCGGACGTCCGGGTCCGCGGCGACGATGCCGGCGATCTGCAGCCCGGCGAGGTTGAACGCCTTGCTCGGCGAGACGCAGACGGCGGAATTTTTCGCGAACGCGGGGGAAAGCGAGGCGAACGGCGTGTAGTCGTGTCCGGCGAAAGTCAGTTCGCAGTGAATTTCGTCCGAGACGACGAATACGCCGTGCCTCAGGCATATTTCCCCGATGCGGAGCAGCTCTTCCCGCGTCCAGACGCGGCCGACGGGATTGTGCGGGTTGCACAGGAGCATCAGTTTCGTTTTCGGGGCGGCGGCTTTCTTTTCCAAGTCTTCGAAATCGATGCCGTAGCGTCCCCGCGCGCTGACGAGCGGGCTTTCGGCGAAGCCGCATTCGTTGTTGCGCACGGAGGAAAAAAAGCAGTTGTAGGCCGGCGTCTGCAGCAGAACGTCGTCGCCGGGCGAGCACATCGCCTTGATGACGGCGGAGACGGCGGGAACGACGCCCGTCGTGAAGACGATTTGCTCCGCGCCGAAACTCCAGCGGTGGCGGCGGGAAAACCAGTTGACGACGGCGTCGCGGCAGGCCTGCGGAATCTGCGCGTAGCCGAAAATTCCGTGGGCGACGCGTTTTTCGAGTGCGGCGCGCACGGCGGGAGCGGCGCGGAAATCCATGTCGGCGACCCACATGGGCAGGACGCCTTCTTCTTTCGGCTCGTCCCATTTGACGGAGTTCGTTCCGCGGCGCGGAATCAGTTCATCGAAGTCGTATCGCATCATATGAAAGTTCGAAAGGGAAAAACCGGAACGTCGTCTTCCGCGGGAGCGCTTCACGTTCCCGCCTGCGGGAGCGCGACGGAGGGGCGTTCCAGCCATTTGTTCCGCAGCAGGCGGAAAAGGAAGATGAGGCCGCGGAAGCACAGCTCGAGGCACATCGCGATCCAGACGCCGCGCAGTCCGAAATGCGGCGCGAGCAGCGCGGCGGAAGACAGGCGCACCGCCCAGATGCTGAACAGGTTCATCGCGCAGGGAATCAGCGTGTCTCCCGCGCCGACGAAGACGCCGTAGGCGATGATGGACGCGGCGAACATCGGCTCGGCGAAGGCTTCGATGCGCAGAATCGCCGCGCCGAGTTCGCGCACGTCCGCGTCGGGCGTCATCCACGCCATGACCGCCGGTGCGGAGAGGAACATCACCGCGCCCATGACGCCCATGATCGCCATGCCGGAGAAAACCGTGATGTGCGCGAAGCGTTTCGCCAGGTTTTTCCGCGCCGCGCCCAGGCTTTGCCCGATCAGCGTCGTCGCCGCGTCGGCGATGCCGTAGCCGGGCATGTAGCAGAGGCTTTCGGCGATGATCGCGAAGGCATTCGCGGCGATGGCGACTGTTCCCAGCGGCGCGACGATGACCGTCGTCATGATGTGCGCGCCGCACAGCACCGCGTGTTCCCCGCCCATGGGCAGCGAAATGCGCAGCGCCTGCTTCAGGCATTTTTTCCGCGGACGAAAGCGCCCGCGCGTTCCCGCGAGCTTCAGATCCGCCGAGCGGAAGCAGAGAAACCAGAGCATCGCCGCGGCGACGACTGCTTCCGCGAGCACCGTTCCCAGGGCCGCGCCCGCGACGCCCATGTCCGCGCCGGGAACGAAAAGGCGGAGCCCCATGACGGAAATTTCCCGCGACGGGAAAATGAGCAGCCAGTTGAAGACGACGTCCAGCAGGCACATGAGCACGTTCAGCGCGCCGGGAACCAGCATGTTCCCGCTGCTGCGCAGCATGCTTCCCGCCAAAAAGTTGAGCTGCAGCGCCGGGAGCGCCAGAACGAAAATCCGGAAATACGCCGTCGCGTTTTCCGCGATGTCCGCGCTCCCGCCGAGCCAGAAAGGAAGCCGTTCGCTGATTGAGAAACCGACGATGAGAAGCGCGACAGAGAAAAGCAGCGTCGCCGCGAACGATTGCCTCAGCACGGATTTCGCCTCGTTCCCGCGCTTCGCTCCGAGAAGGTGCGCGACCTGCACGGAGAAGCCCGTCGTCGCGGCGGAGCACAGCCCCCAGAAAAGCCAGAGCGCCGTGGACATGAGCCCGATGGACGCCGATGCGCTCGCGCCGAGGCTGCCGACCATCGCCGCGTCGATGTACTGCATGGCGACGGTCGAAATCTGCGCGATGATGGCGGGAACGCTCAGCAGAGCGGTCAGCCTCAGCTGCTGACGCAAGGTCATGTCCTTTCCGTCGCGAATGCGCGACAGAAGACCGGCCTTGCTCTCGTTTTCCGTTCTCATCGGCGTCCGGCGTGCGTCTGTTCCCGCGCGCGGAAGCGTCCCGCGCGGGAGCGCGGCGCTTCTTCATCTTCTCGGCGGCGGAAATTCATGGCGATGCGGCGTTTTTTCTAACGATCAGCGTTCGCGCGGGCAACGGATTTGTTCAGGCGTTCCCGCCGCGCCGCGCGGCGTTCGACAGGATGATGGAAAATCCGATTCCGAAAAGCAGGGAAAACAGCGTGTAGAATTTTCCGTCGACGAAAATGCACAACAGCCAGCGGAGCGTGCGGTCGATTCCGGCGGAAGGCATCGCCGCCGCCGTTTCCGCGCTTTGGAAAACATAGAGCGAAAATTCCGGGTAATTCGCCGCGCAGATGCCGCAGACGGCGAACCCGCGGAGCGCGTCGAGGACGACGCTGCGCTCCGACGGCTTCACGGGAACGAGGTCGAGCGTATCCGTTTTTTCCATACGCGTTCTCATGCGGCGCACGCCGTTCCCGCACGGGAGCGAGCGGGAACGAGGGTCGGGAACGTCATCGCTTCATGTTCCGCGTTTCGATGACGCAGTCGGCGGGCGGCCTGACGTTCCCGTCGATCGTGACGGATCCCACGGCGTCGGCGACGATGCGCCCCGAAAGGGGATTCTTGATGTTCGTGATGCTTCCGCGGATGTCGGCGTTCACCGAGGAATATTCGAACGCGCGGTCGCAGCCGGGATCGAAGGTGCAGTTTTCCAGCACGAGGCCGCGCGCGTAGCAGAGCGGCTGCTCGCCGGAAATGCGGCAGTTGACGAGGCGCAGGCCGCGGGAATGCCAGCCGAGGTATTCGCCGTCGAGTTCCGAGTCGCGGATCGTGACGTTCTCCACTTCCCAGAACGCGTCCTTCGTCGTGATTTTCGCGTTGCGGATTTCCGCGTTCTTCACGTATTGAAAAACGTATTTGCTGTCGCTTTCCAGCCCGTCCACGAAAATGTCTTCGCTGAACATGAACGGATACGTCCCGCCGCGCAGCTTGAGGTTTTCGGCACGGATGCCGCGGCAACGCCAGAAAACCTCGTCGGCGTCGTTCATCTCGACGTTTCTGACGTCGATGTCGCGCATCTCTCGGAACATTTTCGGCGCGTCGATGACCGTGTCGGACATTTTCAGACGCTCGGAGTACCACAGCGCCGAGCGTCCGCCGACGGCGAAATAGCAGTTCTTTATGACGAAGCCGCGGACGTGCCAAAAGGGGTAGTTCCCCTCGAAGCGGCAGTTCGTCGCCGTGATGTTGGCGCATTCCTTGATCGCGGATTCTCCCGCGAGAATCGTGACGTTGTCCAAATGGAGGTCGCGCGAGCCGAACAAAGGCCGCTCGCCGCCGAATTCTCTGTCTTTGATCAGTTGCATGATTTCAAGCGACAAAGTTCTTCTTCTTTTCTTGTATATAAAAATCGGATATATCGCGCGCGGCGTTCCCGCGCCGGATTTCGTGCTTTGGCCGGAGGCGGCGCTCCCGTTCCCGACGGAAGACGCGGGCTACCGCGCCTGGCTGGAGGACCTTTCCGCGCGCGCGGGAAAGCCGATCGTCTTCGGGGCCGTGACGTTCGGCGACGGCGCGCCGGAACGCTATTACAACGCCGTGCGCGTCGTTTACCCGAAATCGGGGCTCGCCGACATGTTTTTCGCGAAGCGGCATCTCGTGCCGTTCGGCGAATACATGCCGCTGGCGGATTTTCTGCCGTTCCGGAAAATCGTGCCCATGGCGGCGGACTGCGCGGCGGGAACGTCCGAGGAGCCGCTGCCGATTTTCCTGAAAAACGGGACTTTCGCGATGGGCGTGCTGGTGTGCTACGAAGACGTGTTCCCGCAGCTCGGGCGCGACCTTGCGCGGCGCGGCGCGGACTTTCTCGCCGTCGTCACGAACGACGCGTGGTACGGGCGCGAGGCGGGCGCGTACCAGCACGCGGCGCATTCGGTGATGCAGGCGGTGAGCCTCGGCGTTCCCGTCGTCCGCTGCGGGAACGCGGGCTGGAGCGGCGTGATCAATCCGCTCGGGCACATGGCGGCGATGACCGACACGGGAACGGAGGCGGGCACGATTTATTTCCGCGGGCAGGAAAGTTTCGCCGTGCACGGCTGGAAACGGCGCGACGCCGCCGGGAACGCGCTCGGCGCCGGCGGGCGCACGTTTTACGCGCGGCACGGCGACTGGTTCGTCACGCTCGGTGGGCTTCTTTTCCTCTCCGCCTATTTGCGCAACCGGCGTTGGCGCGGGAACGGCGCGGGGCCGCGCGCGCGAGGTTGACAAGGCACGGCGGGAACGTTTGAATTGCGCAAATTTATGGCGAGCGTCGCAATCCGCATGGGCAAAAACGCGGGCGTTTCCGGGCAGGAAGCGTCGGGCGCGCGGTTTTCGGCTCAAACTTTTTCCGGGTTTGAGCTTTTTTTGTGCCCGGCGGAAACGCGCCGTCCCCGTTTCATTCTTTAAGCCTTAAAAAATCATGTCCAAACGCAACGACATCAAAAAAGTGATGATTATCGGGTCGGGTCCGATCGTGATCGGTCAGGCCTGCGAGTTCGACTACTCGGGAACGCAGGCGTGCAAGGCGCTGCGCGAGTGCGGCTACGAGATCGTTCTCGTGAACTCGAATCCGGCGACGATCATGACCGATCCCGCGGTCGCCGACGTCACCTACATCGAACCGCTCAACGAAGAACGCCTCGAGCAGATTATCGCGAAGGAGCGCCCGGACGCGCTTCTGCCGAACCTCGGCGGGCAGACGGGGCTGAACCTCGCCATCGAGCTGAACAAGAAAGGCGTTCTGGAAAAATACGGCGTCCGGGTCATCGGCGTGAATCTCGACGCGATCGAGCGCGGCGAAGACCGCCTCATCTTCAAGGAAACGATGGCGAAAATCGGCATCGACATGCCGCGCAGCGACATCGCCTACTCCGTCGACGAAGCGGTGAAGATTTCCGAGCGGCTCGGGTTCCCGCTGGTCGTGCGCCCCGCGTACACGATGGGCGGCGCCGGCGGCGGGCTCGTCTACAATCTGGACGAACTCAAAACGATCGTCGCGCGCGGGCTGCAGGCTTCGATGACGCATCAATGCCTCATCGAGGAATCCATTCTCGGCTGGGAAGAGCTCGAAGTCGAAGTCGTCCGCGACGCGACGGGAGCGATGATTTCCGTGTGCTTCATCGAAAACGTCGATCCCGTCGGCGTGCACACGGGCGACAGCTTCTGCACGGCGCCGATGATGACCGTTCCCGCGGCGGTCCAGGAAGATTTGCAGAAAAAGGCGTGGAAAATCATCAACACGATCGGCGTCATCGGCGGCACGAACGTCCAGTTCGCGCGCAACCCGAAGGACGGCCGCGTCGTCATCATCGAAATCAATCCGCGCACGTCGCGCTCTTCCGCGCTCGCGTCGAAGGCGACGGGTTTCCCCATCGCGCTCATTTCCGCGAAGCTCGCGAGCGGCATGACGCTTTCTGAAATTCCGTACTGGCGCGACGGCACGCTGGACAAATACACGCCGTCGGGAGATTACGTCGTCGTGAAGTTCGCGCGCTGGGCCTTCGAAAAATTCAAAGGCGTGCAGGACAAGCTCGGCACGCAGATGAAGGCCGTCGGCGAAGTGATGAGCATCGGCAAAAATTACAAGGAAGCGTTCCAGAAGGCGATCCGCTCGCTCGAAAACGGGCGCATGGGGCTGGGCTTCGCCAAGGATTTCAACGCCAAGACGAAAGACGAGCTGCTCGCGCTGCTGCAGGACGCGACGAGCGAGCGGCATTTCGTCATCTACGAAGCGCTGCGCAAAGGCGCGACCGTCGAGGAAGTGCAGGCGAAGACGATGATGCACCGCTGGTTCATCGAGCAGTCGAAGGAACTCGTCGAGCTCGAGGAAAAGCTCCTCGCGCACAAGGGCGCCGTTCCCGCGGACGAACTGCTCGTGCAGGCGAAGAAAGACGGCTTCGCCGACGCGTACCTGGCGAAGATTCTCGGCGTTCCCGAAAAGGCGATTCGCGAGCGGCGCGTCGCGCTCGGCGTCGTCGAGCGCTGGGAGCCCGTTCCCGTCAGCGGCGTCGAAAACGCCTGCTACTATTTCTCGACCTACGCGGACGGCGTTCCCGCCGCCCCCGTTCCCGCCGGCGAAAAGAAAAAGGTCATGGTGCTCGGCGGCGGCCCGAACCGCATCGGGCAGGGCATCGAGTTCGACTACTGCTGCTGCCACGCGGCGATGGCGCTGCGGCGCATGGGCTACGAGACGATCATGGTCAACTGCAATCCGGAAACGGTTTCGACCGACTACGACACGTCCGACAAGCTTTACTTCGAACCGCTCACGCTCGAAGACGTGCTCGCCATTTACGAGCACGAAAAGCCCGAGGGCGTCATCGTGCAGTTCGGCGGGCAGACGCCGCTCAACCTCGCGCGCAAGCTCGCCGAAGCCGGCGTGAAGATTCTCGGCACGAGCATCGACACCATCGACACGGCGGAAGACCGCGACCTGTTCCGCCGCATGATGGCGAAGCTCGGCATTCCCATGCCGGAAGCGGGCATGGCGGCGGACATCGATCAGGCGCTCGAAATCGCGCACTCCGTCGGCTATCCCGTGATGATCCGCCCGTCCTTCGTGCTCGGCGGCCGCGGCATGGAAGTCGTCTACGACGACGATTCGCTGCGCGAGTACGTCAGCAAGGCGATCGGCGTGACGGAAGACGCGCCGCTGCTCATCGACCGTTTCCTGCAGAACGCGCTCGAATGCGAATGCGACGCGCTCTGCGACGGGAACGACGTCTTCATTCCTTCGGTGATGGAGCACATCGAGCTCGCCGGCATTCACTCCGGCGACTCCGCGTGCGTGATCCCGCCCGTGCACATTCCGCCGAAGCAATACGCCGACATCGTCGACTACACGCGGAAAATCGCGCACGAGCTGAAAGTCGTCGGGCTGATGAACATGCAGTACGCCATCGAAAACGGCAAAGTCTACGTCATTGAAGCCAACCCGCGCGCGTCGCGCACGGTGCCGCTCGTCTCCAAAGTCTGCAACATCCAGATGGCGGGAGCGGCGACGGAGCTGATGATGGGCAAAAAGCTTCACGACCTGAACCTGAAACCCTTCGTCGCGGGAACGCACTACGGCGTCAAGGAAGCCGTGATGCCTTTCGACAAGTTCCCGGAAGTCGATCCCGTGCTCGGGCCGGAAATGCGCTCCACGGGCGAAGTGCTCGGCATCGCGCCGGATTTCGCCACGGCTTTCTTCAAGGCGCAGGAAGCCGCGGGAACGTTCCTGCCCACGTCGGGAACGGCGCTCGTTTCCATCGCCGAGAAAAACGACCAGGCGCTCGAAATCGGCCGCGCCTTCGTCTCGCTCGGCTTCCGCATCAAGGCGACGGCGGGAACCTACGCGTTCTTCTCGAAAAACGGCATTCCCTGCGAGCTGATCAAAAAGCAGCACGAAGGCCGTCCGAACATCGTCGACGGCATCGTGAACCGGGAAATCGCGCTCATCGTGAACACGCCCGTCGGCAAGCGTTCCCTCATCGACGATTCCTACATCCGCAAAAACGCGATCAAGCTCCGCATCCCGTATTTCACGACGCTCG